>Ga0181612_164243_pt1 | contig 21193 bp, 13 predicted proteins | sample HoacroProtozoa21_FD_119630 | JGI IMG/M metagenome (GOLD analysis project Ga0181612, IMG submission 119630) | Hoatzin crop microbial communities from Cojedes, Venezuel. Combined Assembly of Gp0051906, Gp0051904, Gp0051908
CTCATTTAAAAAAAAAAAAAAAAGTCTCTTACAGCTAGATAAATAAAGTACATTAGCTATCATGTTGTAAAATATTTATGGAGACAAAGCATTGTAGTTTTTTGGTGTCATGGGTAGGCTTGGTCAGCATTATATGCAGGTAGATGGTTGAGCTCGCCCAGCTGCTTCCATTTCTCATCTCTGTTAAGTTTTCTAATAACATAGCAAACTGTCACTGGTTGTTGTTTTATAAAAATACCTCTCTTTTACACTGAAGGCAGGGCCTGAAACTTTGGGGGTGCGTATGTTACAAAATAAGGAACAGAATTGGAGTGTGAAGTAATATAACACTTAGTTACCAGACAGTTTACTTACCATATCTAACTTTTGGATTTAGATTTTGCCGTGGCTGTAAAATTGAGTGCACAGAAGACAGAGCTTGTGTTGGGAATGCTTACATTGCTGTAGACTGGGATCCAACAGCACTCCATCTGCGCTACCAGACGTCGCAAGAACGGGTAAAGTTTCAACGCAAACCCTTTGTTATTTGTTAATAGCTCTGAAGCACAACCCATTTCACCTATTTTTATTTTATTGATGCTGCTTTTGCCCATTTTCTGTTAAAATAAAGTCAGTAATCATCGAACAGTATAGTCTGGGCAAATTAATGTCTTAGTGTTAGACCTCTTATGTGACCATAATGTGGAAGGGAAGCTTTTAAGAAACCACAGCAGTGTATTTTCTGTGTGTCGTGAGTTGCTTTTGATCTAGCCTCCACAATGTATTACAAAATACGTTAATCTGATAAATTTTCTAAGCACACCAGTACTATAAACAGTTATGCATGTGAGTAAGCCTATTTCCTCATTGAGTCAATAAAACATATCTAAAGGTAAGCCTATAGCTGGGTTACTCTAGAATAGCTGTTCAAACTTGTGAGTTGAATCTATAAACTTGTGCTTTATGGATAATTTTGTAAGCAGAACCCAAGAATAAGGACAGTGCATTATTTGTATGTCTGCCTCTTCACAGCTGAAATAAAATTTCTTCTAAAACTTAGTGCATACAGTTTTTATCTTTAATCCAAAGTAACTATATGATATTTGTGTGATACTGTGAATAGAGCCTTCCTCTGAGCAGTTGCTATATGTTTCCAAGTCAGATACAGTTTTATCTCACTTTAGATTGTAGAAGAACATGAAAGTGTTGAGCAAAGCCGACGAGCTCAAGCAGAGCCCATCAATCTGGACAGCTGTCTTAGAGCCTTCACCAGTGAGGAAGAACTGGGGGAGGATGAGATGTACTACTGTTCCAAATGCAAGACCCATTGTTTGGCTACGAAAAAACTGGATCTTTGGAGACTTCCCCCTATTTTGGTATGATCTTGTGTAATTTTCCTCTACAGCAACAAAACCAAAGTACATTGATCACAAATTTGAATTGCTAGGTATGTCTCCTTGTTCTGAATACGAAGATTTGCTTTTGTTCACAGTCTCAGGAGGGGCATTGACTTAGATTGCTTCATGCATTTCTGTAATGCAGGCAAATAAAATAAACCTCAAATCCTTTTGAATCTTTTTAGCTGATACGTTGCAGGAAATGGTGGTGTTCTGCATTCAGTGTCGTCTGTTCTGACATAGAATTCATGCTGAGGCAGACTTTCTGGTAACATGATCTTTTGTCTAGTTGTGTAATACCTGCATTTGTCGCTTTTCAAATTTAGTAGGTTATTCAAAACACACAGTGCTGATCACTGGATTGAAGCAACCTTTGCCATCATTTCCTCATGCAAATGTTAGTTCCATATTTTACTGGCTTGATCCCAAAATCCAAATTGTCACATACGGCATTGTTACTGTTTTATTATTAGTGTATGATAAAATGTGTATGTTTCATGAGAAACCATTTTTAAACAGTGAATGTAATTGTCCTCCTTTAATTTTCTTTAACTTGTTTCTCCTTAGATCATTCACCTGAAAAGGTTTCAGTTTGTAAATGGCCGCTGGATAAAATCTCAGAAAATTGTTAAATTTCCCAGAGAAAATTTTGACCCAAGTGCCTTTTTGGTACAAAGGGATCCGAGTCATTTTCAAAGAAAGCAGCTAACGCTCCAGGTTGAGAGCCTGCCTGAACCACGGGCTCTCCAAGGGGAGTCTCGAAAAATGGATCTCCAGATCACTTACACACCAGGAGAAGGAGATATACTGAACAGAAGTCCATCCTCACTTAACACTACTGTCTTGAATAATATCAAAGGTAGGTAATAATTAGGGAAAATTCCAGTCAATACTGATACTTGGAGGGGGGGGGAATTATATTGTGAAAAAAATTTTAATATTTCTTTGGCCAAAGTACTGCTCTTATTTTGAAACACTCATTCCTGTTGTTTGCACTGGAAAGCTTACTGAAGGTTTGCCATTTATCAAAAGAAAAAAAAAAGAGGAGAAAAAATTTACTCAGTGACAGCAGATAACTGGCACTGTCTGCTTGTGTGAGTGGGCTGGATGAAGAGTGAGGAAAGTACTCCTGCATAAAAGAGCTAAATTTCAGTTTATATGTATATGTCTGTGTGTACGCAAAGATAGTTTTACTTTTATATACCACTCCTTAGTTGTAGTGAAACAGTGTGTTTTAACGTTCGATTATTCAAAAAAACCCACGTAAAAAAAATCTAGACTGTGCGTTTACTTATCTTAGTGGTCCACGTTTTCTGTTTTAGCATCTCCGTCTTTGGGGAGGAAAGGTGGAACCAGCTGTCCTTCAAGTAAAAACAGTAGCCCAAATAATAGCCCAAGGACTTTAGGAAGAGGTAAAGGGCGTCTGCGGCTACCACAACTGGGTAAAAACAAACTGTCAAGTAGCAAAGAAAATTTGGATGCAAGTAAAGAGAACGGTACTGACCAGGAACAGAGATTTACTTCTGATCAAGGTGATGCTCTTACTAGAGGGCAGATTTTGGGTGGTAGCCAGAGTGAGCTATATACTGCTCAGGACAATGAGATGACTCTGACCAATGGATACATCTGTGAGCAGAACGCATACAGCAATGGCAGTATCAACGGTCAAATTGATAGCCACAGCGAAGACGATGTTACAGATGACCAAAGAGAAGAAGTGTGTGTCAACCCTATTTACAATCTATATGCAATTTCGGTAGGTTGACTTTTTATGCAAGTAAACTATGTTTATGTGGCATTGTTTTGACTAAATGCATTTACTCTGTTGTTTTCATTACAAAAAGTAGGGACCTATTGAGAAGAAGAACAAAGTAGAGCCATTGACAGCAGAATAAGTTAGCTGTAAAACTGGGTACAGCTGAAAAGTCTTTCTCTGCGTAATGTTTCTTCTGCTAGACTGTATAAGCTTAGTCAGCTCCAGGTGCATAGATTTTCATGAACCATTGTCACTCACTTAAAGATTGTGAATTTGTGAGTAATTTGTTCTGTGAATTCTGAGTTTTGATGTTTGATCCAGAATTTATTTTCTTCTTAATTTTCTTCAGTGCCATTCAGGAATTATGGGAGGGGGTCATTATGTCACTTACGCCAAAAACCCGAACAACAAGTGGTACTGCTACAATGACAGTAGCTGTAAGGTAAATTATTTACTTTTATAGCAAATAATTGTATTCTTCATTACCTAATTAAGCTGTGACATTTCTAAGTATTTGCATTTATCACTATAAAATTTATGACACTTTTCAAGTAAATAATGGAACCTCATAACTATAATAAGGGAGACAGAAAATGGGATTATTCTTGTAAACAGACAGTTAAAACACTGTGTCTAGGGCAATCGCATGTGTTTTAGGCTGAGTGACACAATTGTCCCATTGGGTATTTCAAACCGTGTTTTTCTCTTTTGCAGGAATTGCATCCCGACGAGATCGACACCGACTCTGCCTACATTCTTTTCTACGAGCAGCAGGGGGTAGACTATGCACAATTTCTGCCAAAGATAGATGGCAAAAAGATGGCAGACACAAGCAGCATGGATGAAGACTTTGAGTCAGATTATAAGAAGTACTGTGTTTTACAGTAAGCAGGTGATCTTCTGGGGACTGTTCTAAGAACGTGAGGGATGACATCCTGAAACTAGCATTTGGTGAAAATGTTACTGAAACAGATAACCTAAGTGTAGGTATTGTACCCTGTGACCTGAAAGCACAAAAAGAAAACCCTAATTAAATAGCAGTTAATATAAAGATAGTATTATTTTGTTCTGTTATCTCACTACATGCTCTAAACATTTCTGATGTGAGACATCAGGCTGAGACTGCCATTGGCCTTTAAATAAAATGGTTTGAGAAAAGCCGACTAGGACCAAATAAGAGCTAAATTAAATAGTCCAGATAAGAGCTAAAGAAAGTAGTGTAGAGTTTACCAACTGTTCTAACAACCCCCTAAGGCTCTCTTTAGGTTTAAGATAATGGGGAAAAAAAATTGTAGTGTTGTCTTTGGACAACACGATATTGCTACCTCTTTTTTCCTGCAGTTTTATTGCATTTTATTGGCAAAACAGGGAAAGCAAGAGAATGAAAAGTGCACAAATTTAAAGAATTAACATCAAGAGTAGGAGACGTTTCCAGTTTTGCCACCACTAATGTGTGTCAGTTGCTTTCTTTCTGCATGTTGGGAGCACAACCAAATCGTCATTTGAGAAGAGACTGATTTCTGCACTGGAATGGTTTATTATAATTGTGTTCTCTCCACGTGTTGGCTGTGCAGATCAACATGTTTCAGGAATGGCTTTTCTGCCTGACGAGTGCTATCTCGAGCGCTTGAGATGCCTCAAGAAGAAACTTCAGGTTGAAGAGAGTAGTTGTGATTACACGCGTGGTGTCTTAAAATGTGCACATTGCACAGAATGTTCCCAGCTTTTGGAAGGAAAGATGCTTGAGCTTATGTTTCATGACTGGTGTTGCTTTTAAATTTGCACTTTTAAAAATCCGTATAATTAAATTCAAAAACATAGTTTGTTTTTGTTGTTGTAAGGGCTCTGGAGTGAATGGCTGTGAATTATCCACTGTGTATTTCAAACAAATGAGAAGCTGTGGCTGTCAGGTAGCTATCGTAGCATTCATGGATGGTTTTTTTTTGTTGGTTTCACAATTTAATGGAGTTTCTTTTTTTCAAAATTTGGTTGCCTTTTCAAGTTTTCTTTTTTGCAACAGGTTATGCATAGACTTGCAATTAGACCAGAATTGCTTTCCATGCCCTTGCAACATGCTCATTTAAGTTAACGGGGTTATGGCATGAAGGGAAAGCATGACTGAGTCTTAACAGAGACTGGAAAAAAGATGGCTGTTTTTTGAGTAGGCATTCTTTAAAAATTTTGACTGTTAAATTGTTTGCGTATTTGAATGAAGATAAAAATTTTGCTCTTTCAGCCTTTTGTTCTTCAGCTGAGTCTAAGCAGCTTACTAATTTTGTCATACATCATCTTCCAAATTCTTTAGCTTTTATATTTTCACTGATAAAATTGATACTTACACGGTTGATCTCTGAAATAAATGTTTGGGTTCATTTTATTGTGTTTTACAAGAATGCCAAACCTACTAGTAAGTTTTCTAATTCCCGGAAGGATCTGAGTTTTATCCATTTAAGAAATTACATCAGCTCATCCTGCTGTCTGCACTCAGGCAAAAACCTCCCTGCCTGTGTTGGAGGCCGTGCCTCCTTAGGACAGCAGGTCAGTTCCAGAGTAAGTATTGTCTTACTGGTGAAGTGTTGCTCCCTATCCTATACGGTCTTTATCTTTAAAGTGGTCTGAACACTGAGACTGAAGAGAAGCAACCATGGCTTGTGAATTTCTAGGTTATAAGCTTTTTCAGTACCCACGTGTCTGCTCCTTCCTACGCAAACTCCATGAAAAGTGAAAGATTTTCAACTGATTTACTTTAAAATGTTTTATTTAAGCAGGTAGCACAATCTACTAATGTTATTTGATCTTCTGTGTTTGTTACATTGGTTGTAATTAATTTTTTAAATTAAATTAATTCATGAATTAGTAGTAAATTTATTAAGTTAACTATTAACTACATTCACTTTGTAAATTATTGTATAAAACTTATTGACAATGCACTGACTTTAGAAAGATGTTAATGTACATAAATACCTTGTAAATAGAATAGTGTTGATGTACTGGAATATGAGCTGTATTAAAAAAAGGTATTGGTAATTGTATATGGAGTGAACCTGTTTATCTGTAACTATATTATTCAAACAAATTAAATACTGTGGATGCAGATGAAGTGTCACTTCTTGCCAGATATTTTTTAATAGCTGTTTTCCTGCTTTGAAGTTTCTGTACTCTTTTCATTCAGCTTAAATGGATTTGTCAATCCAAAAGATTGAAGCGTGTGAGGAAGTGTGCAGCAATTCTTTGCCATTTGTCCAGCACAGCACTTAGTTCTGAGTACCAGGATATTTCAGCTCTTCTAAGTTTTGCTTTTAAGTTATTTTACTTTTCTTTTTCAGAACTTTCTGTTCTGTTTTTTAGAGTTAGTCCATTTAATCCTATTTAAAAGGTGTGCCTGTGTACACGAGAGACAGTGAGACTTTTCCTTCTTAGAAATAAGTCTGAAGAACTAGTGCACTGAACCACGTTAATTCAGCGGTTCTCACCGATTTCTGTGGTGTAATTCTGATGGATCTGGAAGGAGAGCAGAGATGACTTAGAAGCACAGTGGCTGCACATGGGATCCCTGCTTACCTGCACTTGAGAATCCTTCTACAGGTTGATAAAGTGGGGAAAAAAATTAATTGTCTTTTTAAATATTTAATTGCTTAATTGTTGTATGTGTACTTGGACAACTAAAATCTGAGCTGTAATAATTTTACTCCAGCTTCTCATGCTGTGATAAATAAGGCTCCTTTTGAGCTTAAGAGAAAAGTAGGTAAAAAAAGGCTTTGCTCCAAGATGTCCCAGAAAGAATGGGATTCTAAGAAAATCAAACAACGATTTGCATTGTCGGAAGGTTTGACAAGAAGTGATGAGACAGATCTTGTAATGGCGTGTGCGGGATGGTTGCTTGCCGCTGGGCCCGGGGCAGCGCCGCCGAGCTCGCAGCCACGCGGCGGCAGCGCTGCCCGCCTCGTCCGCACGCGCAGCGGGAGCTTGCGTCGCGTTGGGCAGCGCGCGCACGGAGAGGAGTGTTGTTAACCTGTTAAAATGAGAAAATAAAGCAAAGGTCATCTGCAGGGGGCATCTTCTGCGGATTGCTTGTGAGCGCAGGGGTGTGCCTCACCAGGGGGAACGATTTCTGAAGTTAAAAGCTTTCATGTTATGGTGGAATCTGGAGTAAATGACACTTACTAGTCCTGCACGTAAGAATTTGTTTAATCGTTCTTGTATAAATGATCAACAGCCGTTTTAGGTCAAGCAGAATTATCTGTTTCTATCAGACAGAAACAGCTCTCTCAACATATGGTTTGTACAAAAGACACAGAAGCAAAAGGAAAGATGCAAGTTCAAAAATAAATACAGCGTATACTAACAGGCCGAGGAGTAAAGTGTCTGTACGGCTTCAGCGTAGGTGCCTGGTCGTCTCCGGACAGCAGCTTGCTGAGGAGGAGAACGAAACTGCCGAGTTTGCCAGCAAAGGAAATTCTTTCCTGTAGCTAAAGGAAGTGTCACGCGCTGTAGCACAGGTGGTCATCGCTTCCTCTTGGGGTGTTTTGTAACCGGTTAAGTCTGTAAAATCATGGAATAGCTTGGGCTGGAAAAAAGGAAGTCCTCTGCTCCATCTGAATGCTGGAAGTACACCTCGGCTCACGATTGTAACAGTTCCTCTGTTGTGGCTGTGGTCAACACGGAGGTGATATGTTCGGTTACATTTCATTTTTCTGTACAAGTCATGGCAAGTGCACCACTAAATTGCTTTCTTTTCCAAGCCATTTCTTTAAGCAGGGAAAAATACTTGAATCCATCCTGAATGCCACTTTCTGGTGCTACCTGCAGAAGTAAGATGGAGTTTTATATAAGCAGAGACTAAGAATGGCTTTTTAGGAAGATTTGCTTTGTCATGAGTCCAAAGAACTGTGAGCTTAATGCTAATGGCAAAAAGTCCATGGGAAAATTCTGCATGGGATGCAGGGTTTAGCAAGGTAAATTCTACTGGCAATCTGGCTCATTTGGTACGTTGCTGCTAGAGCAAGCACTTCCCTGCACATGTCAGATCATAACACCAAGTTTTTAAAAAGGAAAGGAAGAGAATACTCTATCTGAGAAAATACTTGGGCTTTTTACTCAGAGCTGATCATGAGATTTCCTTCAGAATCTTTTCCATTCGTGATGCGCATGTTTGTGGATATTATTTTCACGTATGTCTGTGTGTTTTAGCTGTATCCTCCTGCTAGGTTTTAGTTGATGCAAGACTTGGGGCTAACCAAATGGAAAGTCAAAGCTGCAAATCTTTCACTTGGTTGCTGGAGGGACAGCTCCGAGACAAATACACAGGAGTCAGGTCAAAATTGATCTTGATGTTGCTTGGACATGTGTGCTTGCAGATGGATTGCAGTTTGGAAGTAAAACAAGACTGCAGAAAGTGAATCCAGCTCGTTCATGGGACTGCTGAAAAGAGGAAACGGTGACTCCAGTAACTGGTGAGCAGACTGTACCTGAGCTGTATTTTCATCTGAAACTCTACTGTTTACGGAGGGTAAGGCTGATATTTTCTCAGTTGAATCCCTTGTTCAGTACTGTGGTTAATAGTAATGACACTTAGAAAGCAATCTATTTCGAAAGTAAGTGGAATAATGATCCCTTACGTGCATGAAGCTTTTGCGCTCGGAAGCAGTGCTTTTGAAACAAGGAGCTGAAGGTACGTCATGTACGGTCCCGGTGTACTGATGTGTTCCTGCTGCTGCTCCTACGTTTACCAGTGTTTGCTCACGTATTTTCTTCTTGATTGTACATAGTGTAGAGACATTTCCTCTGAGCAGACACTGACTATATGAGACTACGATTATAATCACGCTTTCTTCCAAAAAGGAAGTAAATCTTGTGGAGTTGGCAGCTGGACCAAAGTCCACAGTAAGCTGGTCTATCAGGAGTCACATATCGCTTGGGGTTGTTTGTTTTTCGAATGTTTCCAAAAACAGTGTGGTTATGTTTAGATGGAAATGAACTATTGTTCTTATTTTATGGCCCTTCAAGAAGCTAAATGGATATTTAACCGAGGATTAGCACGCATTGTTATCACCAGGGATGATGGCAGGGAAGCTGATGTCTCTGGCAATGAAGTCATCCCTTGCTATGCTTATCAGCTGCAACTGGAGCACTTGTGCAGCGATAAATGATGACACTTGCTCAAAGCAGTCGTCTTTACTGCCTGGTGGTGGATTTTCAGAGCATTCACAGTGGTCGTTCTTCACAAGTGATGCAAATTCCACAGTGTCATTTGAGTCATTTGTGCATTTTCAATGTCGAAAAATTAATTTGCATCACAAAATATGACCTATAGTTACTCCGATCATTAATTTCCTCTATTAAGGCTTTTAGGTATTGAAAACGCAATTAAAAAAACCCCTAAAAATTCTAATTGCCAAACATGTTCATACGTGCTGTTTTCAGTAGTAAAGCTTTTATTGATTCAGAAATGTACCAAGGGCCATTAAATAGATGAAAGGATCATGTCACTGCCAAAAAAACCTGCAGCCATTTTCTGCTGTTGAGTGCTGTTTACTTCCCAGATCAAAACAGTACGGGTTTCAGATGAGGACTGTCTGAAGTGAGCAGAGCCCTTTTTGTCAGAGCGGAGCCATTGCGATAGGAGCTGTGCTGGGACTTTGCCCACGTACCTCTATGTGTGTCCGAAGCGCTAAAAAGAACTGGCCTACACTTGCAGGTGGTAGTTAGGTAGCCTTCCTTTAAACCTGGAGTAAATTCTGTGAACTGAATGGCTTTTGGTCTTTCTCCTGGGAGCAGGAGAGAGGCAACAGGGAAAGTACCTTCTTATGCAAAAGCCTCTCCTTTCCCCCAGCGTGATGGGAGGCACGGGTGCACCAGCTCCTGCCAACGCTCTGCTACCAGGAGGAGCTGGCCACTGTCACTTCCTCCAAAATCGTGAAAGCCCAACTCCAGAAGTATTTTTCATCTTCACCCTGCTGTTTGCATCTGTTCTGGAGCTGCTGGTTATGGTCGGAGTGTATCGTCCCGTTCCCTGCGGTTGGCACAGGAGACTCTGTCGCTGATTTTCTCTGTATCATGGATTTATGCATTATCTACAGATCGGTGCCATTACGTGGCCTGAGAAAGCCCCGGGACTGCAGGCAGAGCTGCCCCGCCTGGCTGCGGGCCCACGGGATCAGCGTGTGCATGTATTGACTGCAGCTTTTGCTACACTTTTTCCCTTAGGTCTAGTAAATTGAAGCAAGAAGTTAGTAAAATGCAGTCATCCACGCTTGCTGATTTATCGTTTCAGGAAAATAAAAACCTGACAGAAGCTTGGAAGATGGTGCCTTTTGTTTGGGACAAGCCTCCAACTTCCTTGTTAATGTGTAAAAGATTTCCTGTTTGTGAAAATTAAAAGCCGTGTTTGATAAGGTCCCTTCAGCAAAATCAGCCACAAAACAGAAAATATATTAAAGATGCTTCGGGATGTAATAGAAATCAATTTTTTCTGACCGTATTTGTAGAATCTAGAAATGCTTTTCTCACTGGTGGTTGCTCACTTCCCGAGTCTCAGTAGCTCACAAAAACTAAACCAGATGGGTGACATCCTGCCTATTTTATCATATAGACACACAAACTCAAGATTTTCATTATTTGGAGATTAATTAATGTTTATGATTGAGACAGACTTTATCAGTTTTCCTAGTTTTTGCAATTTAGTCCTTTTGTCTGGACAAACAAAGCTGATAGGCTCTGCGGAGAGAGAACCAGGCAGGGTGTCAGGGTGTCCCTAGGACCTGTCGTATGCTCCTGTAATTGTTCATCTAAAGGCACAGCTGAAAGAGACTGGAAAATCGGGTTTAGTCCTTTATTAAGATTTCATGAAAAGTAAATTCAAGACTGAAAATCACAAGGAAAGTATCTGTTAATTTGTTAAACTGCAGTTAATCATTGTGCTTTAACGCCATCAGTTGCTGGCAGCGTTTGCATCTTGCATGGCAGCGTGGTGGTGATGCCCCCGGAACAAGCAATGGGCATAAAACCAACCCAAGCTGCTTCCCTGTGTGTGTTCAAGTCTGGGAGAAGTGCAGAGACAACAGAAGCATGAGTGGATACTCATTTTAAGACTGAAAAAAGAGAAAAGAGTGTCCATTTGTACAGAGACACATCCAGCAGACTCGTTCTGTTAGGTGTTAGCGTAGAACACAAACAAGGAAAAATAATGGCGAAATGCAACTTTCATTTGTATTTGGGATCATTCCAGACAGATGCCTAACAGTGAGATGCTTCCTTTGGAAGGATTTGAAGCTGCGGTCCTACGGTGCGTTTGCAGTTGGATTACCGCCGCGTTGGCTTCCGTCAATGTCATTACTTGCTTTCCCGCCCGCGTTCGGGGGCAGACGAAGGGATCGCGTGGTTTCAGGGAGCAGCGTGGGGTTTTGCTGGCTAGCAGCGCTGTGTCTGACGCCCACCAGCAGCTCTTGAGAACTCTCGGACTCTGACATTCTCCTTAGTCTTTAGACATAATCCATCACCGCAGTGCTGGTTCCAGCCGTTCATGTCTCCTCTCAGTATAAAACAGTAAAAGCAGAGCGAAGGCAGCTGAATCTCCTGTCCCACCTTACCTGACTTGCTGAACCTCGCTTGCTAACTCTGTATTTAAAGATCGGGACTGCAGAGCAGACCGATGTCCCTAGGTGGGTCGCGTGCTGCTTTTGTTTATCAGAGTTCAAGTAGTTCCATTCCCTGCAAAAAAGATAAATCCAGCAGCAGATGCTTCACAGCCTTTGTGAAAGTGTTTGTCTGATCTCTGCAAATAGGGGACTCCTTGTACTCAGTGAAGCAGTATTATTTATCTTAGTACTGCTGAGATATTTTTCAGCATGAAGTTTTTATTGGGTGCAAAGTACAAATGAGAGGATAGCTCCTTGAGCTCTTGGGTGGGATGACTGTGCTTTCTGGTTTTTGGAAATACTCATCCAGCCTGCTCTGCACCTTGCCGCTTGGACATTTCGCAGGAGGCTGTGCCTCTGTTCTGTGTCACATGCCAAGAGAGTGTGTTTATCCTTTTCCCAAAAGCGGGAAGCACGGGGAGCTCGTGGTGGCCTTACCACTGCAGATCTCATTTCCTCTCCTGAAAGAGCAGATGCATTTCCCTTTCACTCAAACTGAAGGGATCAGGGTTGGCTTATGCCATCTGGCTTTTCTGCGGAGTGGAACATAGACTTAATACAAACGAAATAATAACATGGGGTATAGTTTTGCATAGAACTATAGAATCATAAAATAATTCATGTTGGAAGGAGCTTCAGGAGTTGATCCAGCCCAGCCTTCTGCTCAAAGCAGTGTCAGCACTGAATTTGGGCATGCCTTAATGCCTGCAGACACACTTGATTTTAAAAAAGTAAAATTAAAAAAAAAAAGATTTAAAGAAGTTAAATGCAGATATTTTCCTTTCTGAAATACCTTCTTCTTACTTTGGTTTGTCAGTATTCTGTAACAGCCAGGTCATCTTATCTAGGCTTGCGGATCTTGTCAGCAAGTACGTATCTTCCTCTTACTGACTTTTCTATAGTTTTTTATTTCCTTAAGTTATCTTGCAACTTAGTGTCTTTACACCATCCATTCCAGAGCTTTTTTGGCCTCAAAAGGTAGAAGAAAGGATCTAAACTGACAAATAAATTGGAAAGGTGGTGGATTACATGCTGGCTACGTTTGGAGTCAAAGAAATAGTTTGAGGCAACAGCCTTAGCTCAGTCTGAACGTCAGGGAGAAGTCTGGCCGGGTATTCCAGTAGCTCTGGGTACGTGGGTAATCTTGTTTAAAATCTGCTGAAATGTGATATAGAAAGCACAGTGTTCATCTAAACCTTCTGTATGTTGAGCATGGAGTGGCTGAGATGGTCTGCAGATTAAAAATTGTCCCCTTGCTTAACGCAGCATTTTGATGAAGAAAATATTTATACATGTTGTAAATAAACCTTGGCCTTACAATGAGAAACTGCAGGAAAACTGCAGAGTGCGTGTTAGCTAAGAGCTGGGCAAAAACAAAGGGAAGCTGCTGCTTCAGCGCCAGGAACAGGACCCACCACCACCAGTGGCAATTAAGAAAGCCTTCCAAACGATGTTTGTATTGCGATGTTTGGAGTAACGGGACAATGCAAGGAACAATGTGATTACAGAGATCTGGCCCTGCCGTTGTTAGGCAGATCCCTCCTCCGAAGCGCTCCGTCGGCATTGTGACCGCTCTCGGTGCCAGTGCCACGCGGGAGCGTGCCACGGGGAGAGCAGAGCAGACGGGATGTGGGCAGGACGGCTCGCCCGAGGCGGGGAGGAAGAGTAGGGAGGAAGAGCTCAGCCGTGGGGACTGGATGAACCTATGGCGATGCAGCCTCAGAGTAAACTAGAGATGAGGACAGCGAGCTCAGCAGGAGCCAGCGGAGTGTCCTGCCAGCAAGGAAGGTGAAGAGCACCCAGAGCCTCGTCAGCCGGAGCCGTGCCGGCGGACGGGTGGAAGTGATCATCCCCCCTGCTCAGCGCTCATCGGCCCCATCGAGAGCGCAGCGTCTGCTTCCCCAAGGCCCTGCCAGGTCAAGGCAGGTCCCTGGCAGGTCCTTCTTCTCTGGAGATATTCAAGACCCACCTGGACGCGGTGCTGTGCAGCCTGCTCTTGGGTGACCCTGCTTCAGCAGGGGGGTTGGACTGGGTGACCCACAGAGGTCCCTTCCAACCCTGACCAGTCTGTGATGCTGTGAAGGCAGACAAGGAGGCAGCTGCAAAGGTGGTGCGAGGCAAGAGCGTGGAGACGACAGACAGAAATAGAAGTAAGGTACAAGGAGAAACTTTTTCCCCACGAGGGCAGCGCAGTGGTGGGATAGGCTGGTACCGCAGCTGGGAATTTCTGTCCCTGGAGGCTTCCAAGATCCGCCTGGATGGACCCCTCAGCTGTGATGGCACACCCACCCTGCCCTGAGCTGGAGGCCAGGCTAGAGACCTCCGAGGGCCCCTCCAGCCCGAATCCTCCTGCAGTTTGGGCTCATTTCCAAACTCACAAGGGTAGAGCTGGCTGAATTCTTGAGCTCTGCTGTTCCGATATCCACACAGCACTTCAGAACACATTTCAATGCTCCCTCTAGATGCTGGAGGTTTTCTTCTGTGATCCACCAGCAAACAGAGCAGAAAGTTAGTCTAATTTTTGTTAGATGATGTTTTCCTTTTGATAGGGAGTATAAAACCCCTTTGGAGACTTTCCAATCAAAACCATTCACATCACTGTATCGGCTGGTTTCTTCAGGAGGCAGGGAAGGAGTCTGCAGAGGAAGTCCCAGATGAGGCACGCTGGCCGTTAGCGCACGCTCCTGTTCGTGACCTTGCTCACGAGCACGTGAGCTGTAAATGCTTGCCTGCCATGTGGCTTTGCCTTTTCATCTTCAGGTTTGATTATAAAAATGTTCCTGTTTAAAAGGCACACGCAAGGGAATAAATCTCTGGGCCCGGTGCCTCTGAGAGCATCGGCAGCCCCAGTATTTAACTGGTAACAAAGAGAATTTTAGTGGAAGTTTTTTGATAAAAAGTTGGCAGCTTATCAGAGGGCGAATTTGACCATGAGATGTGAACAAAGATGTCGCACAGGGTGTTTAGACTGCTTACCTCTCCCTCTAATTCTATTGCTTTAAATGATTATGAATGAAATATAAGCTAGAATACGCTTGCCTTCAGTGTGTATGATATTTTCAATTAGTGACTCAATTAAAGAAGTTGTTGAATTTTGCTATTAGCATAATTCAGGTATTTGACTGTTTAATGCGACGCGAGGCAAACTAGCAGCAGTTTAAAGTCGTGAGAATTAAGAGTGACCTGAAGACTGATTAGCTTTTAGCACAAAATCCGTAGGGGTAAGAAGCTTGGACCGTTGTTTAACCTGTTTGATTTCACTGGGACAGAAACGCTGGCTATATTTTAAAGTTGCCTTCTCTTTCATCTGAGTGGCAGGCGGTCCAACCCAGCAAAAGGCAAGTTGAGTGTGAAGAAGGGCAAAGTTCAAATAAATATATAAAATAGATGAAGAGTTGATTAAAGGAAGGTGAAGGATAGAACACAGATGTGAGTATCCCCTCCTAATACGTTTCAGTCTTCGCTGGGTTTGGCCTTGCTTTCTTTAACTGCTGGGCTTTGATGTTGCAGGGTGGAAAGCAGAGCCTACTCTGCCTCAGCTTTTGTGTTCCAGGCAGCATCGACCCTTTGTCTGAGGAGGGCTCAGGCAGGTTATAAATCTGTAACATTGCACTTCACCTTTTGTGTCTTGCTTAATGACCTTTTAGAAATAAATGCAGAGTAGCTGAAGGGAACAGTATCAGCGATGGAAAAGCTGACACGTACGCAACCTGAGCTCTGATTTTTCAGATTGCTCCAGTCTGTTAAACAAAACTTCTTTTTCTTTGCTCTGTGGTTAAAAACAAAAAAAAAAAAAGAGGGAAAAAGGGGACAGGGGGGCGTTTTCTTAGCTGAGTTCTCTGTCCTGTAATTCAGCTTACTGAAAGTAAACTCCTTACTGGAAAAATGCTGCAGAGTCACCAGCCTAGAGAAAGAGGCTGCAGTCATTCAAACACGGACACAGATGCTCCGCACAAATATCTGCCCGCTTGTTCTCGGACGTCTGTGGACAGCTGTTGGTTTAAAGGGCTTTCGCAAGAGCCATTGGAAATGGCACTGTTTATTTCCCTTGCATAAAAATGATCATTTAAGAGTCTCATCAGGCTCTTTTTCTGTTTCCCACAGTACTAAATTTAACGTAAATATCCTTGATATGAAAAAATAGATGATAACTTTTCTGTAAATACACAAAAAACATACACTATTCCAGAGGAGTGTCTCACTATGAAATGTTCTCCAGATGAATGAGAGGAAAACTGAAGTTTCCCACCACTTCAAACCGGTACAATAATTTATTTTGGTGATGATTATAATGGCTATTTTGGATTCGGGTGTACAATAGTGAAACACTGACATTATTTTCTTTTGTTTATGCACTTTACTTAAAATAAGAGATTACTCCAAAGGAAGCTATGTGAGGAAGAATACTTGCAGAGAGAGGCCGGATTTACTTTGGCTGGCGGTCCTGGCCTATCGGCTAGAGAATGACCTGCAGAATTTACAGAGACCCGCAACCTGCTTACAGTTGCCTTTTAACGCAGAACGCCTACCCTCACTGAACTGATGGACACTGACAAGCCCTTGCAAGCTGTACCAAATATTTTCCAGTATTTATACTACTTCGATCCCTCCAAAGAAGGGGAATGCCAAAACCAGAGATTGTTGCGGACAGGTCACTTGTACCATTGGTAGTTTTTCCACGTCCACAGTTGTACACCCTGGCTCAGAGTGAATAGATCGCAAGTGAACCAGTTTTCCAGTGGCCTCATAGCCTTTATTTCTGCCAGGGTTCGTGAAATGGTTGGTGCTCTCTGTTCTCACAGTTTAACTGAAAGCCTTGCGGTTCGCCTGTGGTTCTCCTCGAAGCCCCAGCACTCTGGCAAATGTTATAAGGTCAGTCTGAAAAATGCATTCGATGCTTTAACTTGGCACAGCACCCGATGCAGCCGCTAGCAGGGTGACTGCAAAGCTCTGCCCTCTGCTTTTCAGGAGTTCATACCCTTCGTATGCTACATGGCTGTGTGAGCTTGTGAGTGCTGTGTTGTACCCTATATGGGACTTTATTTCTTTCATTAGGGCTCTAACTGAATTTTTGTTACAGAAGAGTAGTATTTCCATCTAGTCTTTGCAGTTATCTGCTGGAGAGACCCTCACATGACAGATTATTCCCTGGCTGTGCACTTCAGTCTATCAGCTTTGTACCTTTGGCCTTTACAGAGATGATTCTGCCAGGGTCACAGATTGACGCTACAAATCACTTTGATTTGATTTGTAAAAAACATCCTGCTTGAACAAATAGCGTTCCAGATTGATTTGGGTTGAAGTGGTGTGGATGCCTAGAGCCCAAGTGCCTGACTCTGGACACACGAGCAGTGGAGAGCAGCTGTCTAGACAAGAGGTGGCTGGTGGGGAGCAGTGCCGTTCCGTGTGATTTACAAAGCGGCCCTTGAATTCCTTGCTTTTCTGCGAGTCTCTGGTAGCAGTGTTGGGAGCCCACCTTTGGGACCCCAGCACGCCAGGCTGCATACTGGTAAAAAAGTCAGGCTCCCATCACAGTAATAAGTCTCACTAGCTATGAGCGTTGGATTCGCTGTCTTCTGCCCCAGTGAAGAGTGAAACTTAAATATGAACTTCAAATAATTTCTAATGGAAATTGTTACAGATCAATTTAAAAAAAATTGCTGTTATAGTAGTTTATGTAAAGGACAATTTCTTCCAGTCTGGCTTGCTATTTATCTTTATCTTTTTGAACAAAAACTTGATTTGGGTCAATTTTTGCCCCACTTCCCCAACTCGCTGTCCTAGAACATCTTGCAGAGAGCCAATGAGCCGACAATTGATGAAGCCACATTGTTCTACCATGACAAGACACACAGGAGCAGCAGGCTGGGTTTGTGGAATGCTGCTAGCGTCCCAATTTACAATCTGCATCTAGTAAATACTATTATGAATATCTTATTTATATGTGATTGAGTCTTTCAGCTACAGGTGAAGGTAGCTACCTGCTCCTAAAACTCTACCTTTCCTTCTTGTGTACAGTGTATATTGTGTGTATATATATACAGTATATATAGTGTACATGTAGTGTGTATATATATATATACAGTGTATATTACAATATCTTCCCTGTATCTTGTACCTTTCTACGTTGTAGAAATGTACTTGCCATTTCCTTTTATTTGATGTGATACTGCTTCCACTGATGTGTGTGTGTATGCCTTTATCTAGGTGCATACAGAAGTCTGGAGTCTTGCGAATGTCTTCTGTCTGTTTAATCTTAGTTCCTGTAACTCCTCCAACGTGCCGGGAAAGACATAATTCTAAGAGTCAAGGGCTGTATTACGTTGCTGGTTTGCTCATAGGAAAGACTGGTAAAGCTGCGTTTTGCTGTGTGCCACTTCAACCATGCTGGGATGGCTTAAAAAAAACCAAGGGAGAAAAGGAGCAAGGGATGGGAGGAGAAGAACCTACTGTCTTTCCAGTATTAGAAATAATGTTACTGATGGTGGAGTACTGTTAGAAGTCCTCAGTGACGGTCAGATTCCTCTTAATAAGAACAAACGGCGCTGTTTATCAAGAACATGCTGCAAGGAGTTCCTTATAAAAATTGTTAAATACAAATTCTAACCCAGGAGTGTTAAGAGCATTGGTATAACAGCGCTGCCTTTTCTTAAGCTCCTTCCCAGGTCAGTCTGAAGAGAAGAAAAACAAACATACAAACCACCAGGATTAGGATCAGGTGCAGAAAAGCAGACTGCTGCTGGCCAGGCTTTTCCAGAGCGTGCAATGCAGAGAGCATGGTACCATGCTGTACGGAAAATTATCTATTTACCACAGAGTATCCTGGGGTAATTGAATGCCGTGTAATGAGGGCGCAGGATGTGTTAATCATTCCGTTTCGGCTTTCTTGACAGGAACTTGGCAGTAAGTTACAGCAAAGCAGGCACTGATACCAAAGTTTTTATTACCACTGCCTATGCTTCTGGCAGATTTTATTGTTGTACAGTTCTTCCTCATCTTCTAAATGGAGAAGCATGTTGTGCTGTCGCTTCTATAGGCTCTGCTGGGGACAACTATTGCAAAATATCTTTTGTAAAGTTTTACTTTCTCATGTGTCGGGGTTTTTTACCATTATCTCAGTCTTTTTTTGTTATTTTTTTAAGCCTCTATTTAGTCTGTTCAGCCAGGCAGTTGAAAACCCTAGGCAGCTCTGTCTTCTGGAGAAGACTTACTTAGCCATGTATGTCTTAGTCAAAGGCAGGGAAACGAGCTGTTGGAAGAGCTAATTTCATCTTGTATAGCTAGCTGTGCGTGCTCTTTTTCTTTTGTGAGTGACAGAGGTGATTCTGTGTATGCTTCTGTTGCACGGCCCCTCTGTAAGCTGCCGGTGTGTGTTGCCTGGCGTTAGCAAAACGAGCCACCAGGTTTCACCAAACCAACGTCACTTTCTTGAGGCTGAGTCTGTTGCTGAGGTCATTCGGTACTTGCTGAGGAATGCTCAGGCGTGACTTTTTTCTTTTTAATAAGCTTTATATGAGGTATTTGTAAATCATGAGCTGTGGATTGCCTGTTGTCCTACCAACTCTGCTCTGTCACAATCTCAAAACATTCCTATGGTTGCAGCAGACACTGCCCTGACTTTTTAAATGCATTCCCGTGTAATCTGAATGTTTGTGTTTTATGAGCTTTAATAGCTGTTTTTTAAAATATATCAAACTTGTTCCATAACATGTGCATTCATATCTGTGGGACCATAAACCCGTACTTCCCGTTTATCCTCTGGCACTGCAATATTAACAGTCGGGACAATAGAAACCCATTTTGGGCTTTTTTTAGGAGAGGGACACTGGAGTGCTTTGAGCAGTGCTTGGGAGACACCAGGTTCTCTGCCAATCAAACTGTTGTAAACCATGAAAGTAAATGGAGCTTTGGCAATTTCTCTGCTTACAACCTGCTTCATAAACTTCATGTGAGCACTCTATACACAGAGACACTCCTTGGACTGGGGCTGTCCCGACGCCCAGTTCCCGAAATGTTTGAGCTGTATCAACGATTTGGAGCAGTGAAATTCTCTGAGGACACGGAAATGGCTGGTGAATCCTCCCTTTTACCACATGTATGTGCAATGAAGAGCTGCACAGAGCCAACCGGCCGCCAGCCTCAGAGCATTTCAGCTGACGGGGCTGGAGGAAGGCTTCAGCACCTTGGTGCCTGACTTTGTCTCCTTACCCTGCTCTCTGCAGCAGCAGCTTTCCTTTACCTTAGGAGCTGACTGTTTTTCTCCCAGGATTATTCACAGGTTCAGCAGTAACTCTTGGGTTCCAGGACACAAAACATTACGTTTCACTGCGTGTAAAAAAGCATTTTGTGTAATGCTGAGAGTTTCATGTACAACAAACTCCATTGACTCTAGATTTTCAAAGATACAGCATTCTTGACAGAAAATGACTATGATTTATTTAGGACTTAATCTCAACATCAGCGAAATGTACAACTTCTGCCTTCCTTTCCCTCTCTGAAATTCTTCATAACCACACATATCTGGAAACTAATCAATCAAGACCTTTCTCCTACGTGCTGGGAACAACGAGTAGTCTTAGTAATGTGGGAAGTGAATGGGTGTTGGCATTGTGAAGGTAATTTCAGTTGATGGAAACTAATATAGTTTTGCGAAGTTCTCTTCATACTATAAAAAGAAAGGGCGTGGAAAAGTTTAGCCAGGAGAAGATAGATTATAAACAAACAAAAGCCGTAGTTATTAAAATAGGGTCAGCTGTTTGGATTTTTTTAATCACAGTTGTGTTTGAGTACTAGATGTCTAAATCATTTCAGAAGATATTAATAGGTAAAAGATAATAAAATCACCCAAACAGATTACAATCTTGTACCTTTTATAATAGAACTTTAAATGCAAATTGCATTCAACTGCAAGAAGGGAAATAATGTCCCAAAGGCATTTTAATTAATTGCTCTAGTTAATTACAGTCATAATTTTACTTGTGTGACTGACTACAATCAGGTTTTATGGGTGTACATGGATTTATTTCTGAGACTAAAAGCCCCAAACAGCAGGGTATTTTTTAGGAAATGTATTTGAACTTCATAATGAAAACTGCATGTTCCCGTTCTCGGCAGTTGGCTTGAAGGAGTTGTGTCAGCATTCAGAGTTTGGAGGGCATCGAGAAGAAAAACTGCCCGGCTTTACCCAGCCTGGCTGGGAAGGTCACTATGGCCCCGCTGACGCTGCGCTGCTGCTCGTGCTCCCCAAGCCATCGTCTGCCGTTCATCCTGCCATGGGCACCAGACTTTGCGTCGGTGGCCCGGAGGTGTTCACAGAATCACAGAATCACAGAATGTTGGGGGTTGGAAGGGACCTCTGTGGGTCACCCAGCCCAACCCCCTGCCGACGCAGGGTCCCCCAGGCCAGGCGGCGCAGAACCACCGCC
>Ga0181612_171543_pt1 | contig 21193 bp, 9 predicted proteins | sample HoacroProtozoa21_FD_119630 | JGI IMG/M metagenome (GOLD analysis project Ga0181612, IMG submission 119630) | Hoatzin crop microbial communities from Cojedes, Venezuel. Combined Assembly of Gp0051906, Gp0051904, Gp0051908
TGGAAAAGTGCTTTTTTTAAACTAACATATAATGATGGCACAACCAAATATTAGTATAAATTATTTCTAGGCAAGAAAAGAAAGCAGACGAGTTCTAATTATCAGAGGCAGTGAATAACTTCTTAGTAGTAGTCATGGATTGGGAGAAATAAATTCAAGGATACAGGGACAAGTACAAATATCACACACTTATGGCTGTTCCCAATAGGTAACTAGCACTTACCCAACATATTTTTTGGAAGAGAATTAAATTAGCCATATGGACACAGGCCTGGACATTGATTTCTTCTCCCCAAGAAAGTGTATTTTCATATTTTGAAGGTAAAAGTCAGTCCCCATTCAATAAATTTCAAATATACAAAGAATCTGGAAGCAGCATGCAGAGAATTAAGTATTACAACAATAGATATAGTTCACACTTATGAAAAAATGAGGTATTTCGTGGAGTTTTTTTTGCAGCAGCCAAAGAAAGATTAATTTCTTTGAGAGAACATAATTCTTTCAAGAAACCCAGTTTGTAGACTCACTCCCAAATTGCTGTTGTGACTGAGTTAAACATCTGTACAAAAAGCAGGTGCTGCCTGAGAAATCTAGGTGTTTTAAGAGAGGAACAACATTTCTCTGATCAATAGCAAAATACAAAAGGCTGTGCACTTCATTTTGCATGTAAGTTTTGGAAATTGTTGTAGTTTGCAATTGCTTATAGGATGCTAGTGTCTTCACACTATACTAAGTATTATAATTTTATGCCTTTTCAAAAATTCACAAACGATGACATCTGCTTTTAAAATGACAATCAGCTAAAAAATATATTCTTGTAAAAATACAACTTATTGTGATTTTACAATGCATTTTTTTTAAACTCATATATGCAAGGAGAACTCTGTCTTTGTGCGCTCCTATTATGGTACAGAAATCACAGAGGAAGATTTGCTCCTCCTGTAACTCCGAAGACATCCAAACCCTTAAGAGTTCAGCTGCATCTGGGATAGAATCATCTTCGTGTCAAAGTCCAAGACAAACACACACTCAATGAACCTTTGGTCTCCCCAGGCTCAGTTCTCAGTCCCTGTCTTCCAGGGCAGACCTCAGCTGAAGCAGCCAATTTGGAGTCTCACCAGTAGGCTCTTGGTTAGAAATCAACTCAGCCACCTGCAAGAGGCCTCGTCTACCCTCGGGAGGCTCTGGAAGGCCACAGTCCTAAGTCAGCATTAGTATTCTTATTGTTTCAGATAGGCTTAATATTTCCCTTCACACTAGACACCAGGCCATGTGCAGTGAGCTTGCTGTATCTGATTGTAAGCACATGAGTGATTGTATATATCACAGAAGCACAGAATGTTCAGGGTTGGAAGAGACCTCTGTGGGTCATCTAGTCCAACCCCCCTGCCAAAGCAGGGTCACCTACAGCAGGCTGCACAGTACCTCGTCCAGGAGGGTCTTGAATATCTCCAGAGAAGGAGAAAGAGTATCTTTATGTCTGTCAGAGAAAGAATGAACCATTGCTTCCTTCCTACCTAACACAGTGAATATGTATTTCTCCTCAATCATTTCTAATTCATAAAGAATTCATTTCCCTGAACTTTGAGGGACTATTGTGTTTCAGCAAGAGCAAAAGCACCATTTGAATATTCACGTCTAAAAAAATTTTTGTAATCTCACCCATGGTTGTACTCCAGAATCATTTCAGAAAATGAAATTCAGGTAGAAGACAGTTGTATTCAAGTAAATAATACCTGTGATGGGAAAATGGTCTATTTCTACCCGTCTGCTTTAGCTATGTTTTTCACAAGACTCATATTTCCTCCACATGAGGGAGATTTCCAACCAGTCTCTCTCTGTTCTCAGTGTCCCACTTTTTTTATATTTAATGAGAGCAGTTCCATTAATTTCAGATAGCATTTAGTGTACTGTATTGTTAGCAGTAGGGCTGGCTCACTGCAGCCCCTGACAAACACAAATACAGCAAGCTGTTCCTGCTTTCAAACATGCCGCCAGCTCTGGGCACAATGCTGTTTCCCCAGCCCGAAGCCCTTCCCCGAAGCCTGCTGGCTCCAACACAAAATGTCTTGAAGACTCTCTGTGTCAAACACATGAGCAGTCCTATAATGACACCATCCCTATTAGAGAATAATGACCATTCTCCAAAAACGAATAATGACCTATCTCTAATTTTCATTAGAGAAATATGACCACAGTCCCCAGCTGCTGCAGGCACAGGCTTTTCTGTTTTAGATTTCTCCTCTGGCCTTAGGTATCTCAGGCTCTTGAAGCTGGGATGCTATGCAAGCACGAAACAGGATTGGAGACCCCCTCCATCCCACAGACCCAGACCCCGAGCTCCTGTTCATCTCCATTGGACAAAGGGTTGTTGCTTCTTCGTTTCCCTGCCCTGTTCTCATTTGAGCATACCTGCTGGGGGATAGTGACATAGAACTCTCTGGTGTTGGCAGATAGGAGCTGAAATGCTCAGGTTAGGCAAGGCAGCCCTGCCTACAGCATGTATGCTACTGGAGGATCAGGTGCCCAAGAAAGCTTTGTAAGAAGTACTGTGGAGCCAGAGTTAGTAGATACGGTTCCTAAAGATTGCTCTGATACAGTTACGCACTTTAGTTCTTCCTAACACATACAAGTACCCTTTTGTATTTGAACTCTGATTTACTGCTGGAGTCCTCAGAAGCAAATGGTTAATAATAACCCCTTCAATCACACCAGAAAAAAAAACACAAAAAAAGGCTGGGGAAAATTTGAGAGTGTATAGAAGTAGGTTATTATAAAAGTATTACATCTTAAAGTCGTACATTTTCTTTGTTTTCCATCAGATGTCTTCAAAAAGCTAGGCAAGTCTGTTTTTCAGCCAGCGTTAATAAAACACAATCAGAGGTACAAACGGGTCAGAAGTGACATAGCCACCAAGGGCGAGATGACAAATGGGGCTAAATAACTGTATAAATGATATATGTGTCCCATCCTTGAGACCAGGTGCTTTGCATTCATATGCAGCCATTTCTTTAAACCTTGAAGTCTTACAATATGAAGGAAGAAAAAGGCATCGCTCACTTTTTTTTTCCCTTTCATTTTGGGTTTCTAACAAACAGCATGAGTCAGCCCTGCTGAATGTTGTGTTAAGCGTATAAAGGATTACTGTAAATTAATTTAATTTAATCAAGCCACATCTTTTACAGGATAAACCCCAACTGTTCTCAAAGCATGAGTAAGAAGAGCAAAGAAGACTTCTCCAGCCTGTTTTCTGCTGTCCTCAAAAGGGTTAAAGAAGCCTAATACAAAGCAGTTAAGCAATGCCTGAAATGGGATAATAAATGTGACACTCTCCGACTATCAGTAGCAAATATTTGAGCTTATCAAATAACGGAGGAAGTAGTTTAGTTACAAATAAACCAATCTCTCATAAAACAAGTCTTCACACAAGGTAATTTCATTGAACTGGAGACAGCGAAGGGCCACTGGCGGGCAGGACTCCCGCTCTGTGTGCACTCCCTAACGGCCCCGCGTGATTAATGGGGCAGCAGGCAGGGAGGCCAAGCCCGGGGACGCCGCCGAGGGACGAGGGAGCCGGGCTTCGTATCAGCGGAGCAGCAATAAATAAAGCATCGCAGAGCTGGTGCGAGGAAGTGACTCATCCTCCTGGAACACAGCGGGATTTGTGTTCTCTCCCGGCCGCCCCCCTCCCCCTCGCCCCCTTTTTCCTCCCCCGTGCAGACCAGCGTGTCCCAGAGACTATAGTAGATGTCACTGCTTGGCACTGGCTGTGCAAAGAGAGGACAAATATGTGGGTGTGATGTGGATCTGGGACGATAGCCTTAAAGACGCAGTGCTTGCTCTTGAGGGAGCATCTGGGCTGAGGCAAGCTTAGCAAAAAAAAAGAAGGCCGGCTTCTTCGCAGGAGATACTTGGATGGTCCTTCTCCTTTTCGCGGCATCTAAGCAACGCAGAGGGCAGATATAACAACTTAGGTAAACAGGAACAGACTTTCCTTCCAAAAGTTATGTAAAAATGCAAGCGATTAAGACAGAGGAGAAGCGAAGGAAAAAGAGGTGGAACTGAAGCAGAAGGAGTTGCAACATGCCCACAGCTAGGCTGGGAGCTAAGGTGTGGTTTCATCATCGGGTTCACACCAATCAGGCCATGGGGTACTGCCAGCAGGGCTGAGCCGTGCTCCCCTCTCTCCATGAGCTCCCCCCCCTCCCCAGCAGCTGCTTCTCAAGGGACATGACTCCACGTCTGCACAACCATCAACAGAAGCACACGGCTATTTGGGGAACGAGGGCAGGCCTATTCTTCTATGACAGTGTACCTGTAGTGTCATTTCTAGGTTGGACTCCAATTTTATGAATCAGAAGAGTATGTCACCCCACTGTAAGACTGCAGAAAAACCATTCATATTTCAAACAAATTAATTTTCTGGCTCTGACTAACAGGAAGAGGTCCTGACGGGTATCAATAATGAAATGTGTATTTCCTCTTATTTTTTTTTTCAGGTGTAACATGGCTTGTATTTACTACATCATTCATAATACACTAATTATTCACACATCTTTTTTTACACTCCACATGCTTCTATGTAAATATCTGAAAAACATTTGCAAAAGTAACAGAGGCTGATAGTCTTATTTCAGAATGCAATGAATGCTTAAAAAGAATTAGAACATAGAAAATAATACAGAAAATCAGACATGAGATTGTAGTACACTGTTATTCATGTGTATATACCTTATATCAGTTAATCTCTGTCTATAGTCGTAAATATGAAGAGGTATATATGTAGACATATAAATAAAAATATCTAAGTATAAAAGCAGATTCAAAGCAGATCATGTCACTGCTGTCATTTTTTAAGTCAACCTTGTCCTCATTGCTGCCATCTTTAGCATAGCTATTAACTATAACACTGTGGAGAGAAGTCCATTTGCACCTAGATATTCAGTCCTGAATGTGGACTTATCTCTGTCAGCTAAATGTCAAACAACATACAAACACTTCTGGAAGTAAATATTAGTGCACCACCAGACACAGCATGAAATCACCTGGTCAGCTATTGTTTTCTCTACTTGTGCTGTCTCTAGGGCAAAGCAGACTTCAGTGCTTTTAAAAATAGAATCATAGAATCATAGGGTGGAAAAGACCTCTAAGGACATCAAGTCCAACCATCCACCCAACACCACCATTTCCATTAAACCATGTCCTGAAATAGTGTTGAATCACACCAATGTTTGATTTTAGTGAGCTCATTAGTGTAAACTGTGGCTTCCAGGGGTAAAAGCGGTACACTTTCAAGGAGCTGTGGTTAAAAGGTATTTTGTCAGCACTGTCTTAGCTGCCAGGACCACTGTGGTGTCTGAAAGCTCACTCTCATTGCTGCAGGTGGATTTTGCTGGGGCAGCTGAGTCACTGGGCATCCCCATCTGGCTGTGCCACCCCTGCACCCAAGGCTGCTCCTTTCGACAGGAACTGCTCAGTGGGGAATAGAGTAACTTTTCAGGAGCCCCAGTTGATGTTAATATACCAGGCTACAAACTGAAGCAGTGGAGGCTTATCTGTCCCATCAAGTGATCATTGCTCCAGTGATAAAACATTCAGAAGGCTGGAATGGAAGTGGAATGGGGGAAGTGCCATATCTGTGGCAACTAAACCCTCCTGCAATGTTAAAGCCTTACATTCAAGCAACCAAAAAGAAACTCTAATCTACCTTCTGCATAGACCTGTCCACAGCTTGGATCCTGAAACAGTCCATGGAGAGCAGTAGACTTAATAACTGTGTAGGTTACAACTGGTTTCAAGGTGGCAAAAAAAGAGTGAAAGATTTTGGTATACAAATAAGATAAAAACATGTGAAAAGCAAAACAAATCCCTGCCACTCCACAGCCTGGTTAGGCCCAAATTCATCTACACAGATCACTTCCTTTGCCTCCTTCATCTAAAAAAAAGAATTTGTATGTAAGGGGAGGGATGAACTACCCTATAAACTTGCTGGCATTTCCCCTTCTCCCAATCCCCACACTGTTAGTTGGCTCTTCTCCCAGTTAAAACTTGCACTGTGTCAGTTACAGTTTTTCTAATCCTTCAGTAAACTGCTGAAATAAATACTTCTTAAAAATTTGGTCACAGCTTGACATGACACACGTGAGCCTGGGCTGCATACTCTGATGAACAAACGCCTCGCGTGCAGAGCATGTGGGAATGAGAGGTGTTGTAAAATGTAACATGGACTGTGTCATCTCTACTGGGATTCAAAGGAACAGCTATGACAGAAACAGCTCTAACTTTCATCCCAGGGATCGAACCAGTAGTACAATTCAACGCATAAGGACTTGGAAAGCCAAAACAAAACCCTCCATCCTCTGCCCAGCTGACTAGATGAAAACTGCATGCTATACAGAGATTGCATTGAAAGAAAACATGCTTTCTTCTTCTTTTTTTTCTTTTCCCTTAATATTGCTGGTGAAGCGACACTGCAGTGTAAGGGTTAACGGATCTCAGAAAGCCCTGGTGCACTTTAGCTAGGGGCGGAGACATCCCGCAGAATAGAGCCTGTGCTGCTTTTCCTGGGAAGCTTTTAGATTAGCGTGCTTCCAGCTGCATTTCCTTGAAACTGATTTAGTTTCAGCCCATATCAGAGTCTTTTCATGGAGCTGTTCCTATTCAAAATAAAGTGCTTTAAGAAAAGCCCTGCGATGGGGTTTAAAGTAATCCAAAAAGTATGGGTTGGCTTAGAATTTTTGTTACAGCTAAAAGAGCCAGGATCCAGGACAGGAGGATAACAGAAATTATGTCTCCCTGTACATACTAAGCCTTTTTTGACCTAAGGCATTTACCACAAAGAACAGGAGGCTTCATCACCTCTCACAGGGCTTATACTAAGGGAGGTACTTCTTTACTTCCCACTAAGACTTATTTCATTATGGTATCACTCAAAATGACGCTGAATTAACTCTTTCTGGGATTGCTGTCTCTCATGACAGCCACGGTCATTTTGTCATGTTTTAAAAACATTTCTGGAAACAGCGTCCCTTTTATTACCCCAGAAATGGTAGTTGTTTTTAGACATAGCTGTTGTTTAAGTGATGATTATTTTTTTTCTAGTACCAAGCCAAAAGCACAGACATAGCTGTTAAAAATCTAGTGTTCATGAACAGTGCTTATCCTGTGAATGATAGCCAAGCATATGTTCTTAGAGAATTATTTCTTTAAATGACAAGATTGCCAAGAGACCAACCAAGCGAGAACAATTAAGAAAAATGCCATTGTTCTGGGCGCAGAGAGTAGCAGAGGAGACATCTAGGCTGCAGAGCCCAGGAGCGCTTCCAAGTCCCCACCCCGGGAGCAGTCGCTGGCCGTGTCCTCGCTCCCCAGTGGACCTCAAGCCCAGGCACATGCTCCAGGTGAATGCTAGGACTGCTCTAGGAAGCATCAGATGTGGGTGTTGTGGGGACCTGAAGACTGGCATGAAGTGCCCTTGCTGGTAAGTATGAACATAGCAAGAGATTTATTATCCGAAAAAGAGTTGTGATCTAAGTAAACAAGTTGGACAATGGGCTGGAGAGAAGCGATGGAATACATACTGAGCGGTGTGAGGGTTTGCATAAGTCTTCTCGGTTTAAGGATATTTGGTTGTTCGCTTGTTCATTTTTCTCTAAGAGAAAGCGGCGCTTTCTTAAACTACTGGGGTGGGGTTTTGTTAGATGGTGTTTTACTAAGCTGAAAGACAAAGGAAAGAAGGGAAACAGCACAAAGGGAAAAAGCCTGGAACAGAAGTGGAAAGAATCCAAAGCAAAGGGAGCACACAGGAAAAGACTACAGGAGGCTCCTGCACATCCCAAGCACCAATGCAAAGTATGTCAGGATGCTTAGGGTGTGGTTAAAAAGGTCTAATAGCAATTCAGGAGCTGTGAGAAGATAGCATGGAGTGGACTATTTTGATATAAGACCCTGGTCCTGCCCCAACACCTTTTACAAAAGTAGCAATAATGTCTTAAAAATGCAAACATGTAGATTTTTATTCTGTAACTTGTGTTGAAATCACCCTATTGGAAAAGGTTGCCATCAGATTGTGAGGGAAACTAGGAGATCAATTAGAATTTGTATGGCTAAAATGCCAAAAATGCTACCACTTCACGGAATTTTCACCTGTTCTAGTTCAAGTCACATATGGGAGGAACAAGGAGACCAAAAGATATTTTTTGAGATCTGTGTGCACTTCTTACCTTTCCAATCCCTATCCTAGCAAGCAAGACCATTCCTATAACTAGAAGAACAAGACAGGTTCTTACCACAATATCAGATGTACTGAAACAGAGTAACACACGATCCTAATTCCTGGCAAAGGAAGAGCAGAATGGGGGACATTGACATGGGTTTTCGAAGACAAATGAGGCCTTTCTTGATCTGCTTGGGAATATTTGCTTGGTCCTGAATGTTCACTTCCTTGTCCAGTTGCTTCAGTATGAACAACTGAAAAACTGGATGTAAGACTGCTAATCAGGATAGTAATATTTTACATGTGCTTAGCACACATGGAGACAGTTGAGAACCAGGTCTGCCTGTTGTTGCTCCCATGGCTCAGTGCTGTACCTTGCCTACACAAGGTTGTCTTATTGGATAGCCTCCCATACAGTACAATTACCAGCTCTAAAAGAAACTCTGGTTTCCACAGATACAGCTCTTCCTTATTCGATGTCATATTGTCTCTCTTCACCATTCCAGCTGCGAATGAACCCATGCATATGACATCAACAGTTTTAGTATTTAGGTACACTCAGCAACTGGCATTAAACCTCATTCTGAGTCCACAGCTTTCAATCTCATTCTACATTAAAATCGGTTTGGAACTAGTTGTTTGGTGTGCCTTTAGCCATTTTTTTGTTTTCTTTTCAGGCTGAGCACATGGAAAAAATGTGCACAAGCTTCACCTGGCAGCCAGCTTGCAGCTCCAGCACGAGGATCCACTGTGACTTCATTAGAACTTCAAAGGAAAACGTCATAGAGCCCTGTTGCACAAATGCTGTGGAGTGGTGACAGGCAGCAGTGAAGAGGTTAAATATACACTAACATGGGCCAGGTTTTTATTTTGTACCTAATCTTGAAAGCAAGAAGGCTTGGAAGAAGCAGGAGGAAGGAAAGGATGGATAGATTTGGGAGGTGAAAGGAAAAATCCCTTGCTTTGGGTCCAGAACAAATATTTAGAAATCATTCCTTTTAAACTCCAAATGGTTAAGACTGTGTTAGCTGGCTTGGAGTATCCCCACAAGTATGCTATTCCCCAAAACAGACATTTCCTGGGGCGGGGGGAGTGCAGGAGGGAGGGGAGAAGGAGGGAGAATGAGGATATTCGATGTATTGTGGTACGTCTGGAATCTGCTTATCTGTAGGAAGACTGGGAACACCTGGACAACACTTGTCTTCCTCCCCCACCCACCTGTGCAAATTGCTAAGCACACCACAGCTCAAAGCCCTATGCCATATGCCAGTCACATCACAGAGATCCATTGTGACTTCTCCAAACATCAAAGAAAAGCCATTGCACATCATCTTCGCACAAATGCTGAGGGGGGCAGTTGTGAAGGGGTTAAAAGATCAAGTTCTGCTATAAAGATAACAGGAACTGGAGAACATGCAGCAGATGTTCCATGTGGAGGCACTTAAGTTTATAGTCCCACCTGTGTCCATTTAATACCTTTAAAAGCAATCTCCTCCTCATTTGTGAGGGAGGAGAGAAAAATCGATGTTCCAATCTCAACGTCTTTGCACAACATCCACATCCTGCATGTGGAAAGGCAGGAGGGGATGGGATGAGCGGACAAGGCAAGAGGGCTGAAGCTGAGATTTAAGTACATTAATATATGAAGATTTATGCAAGCACACATCCCCACGTGGAAAGTCAGACATTCTTTTATGTGCAAGGCAACTCCTGCTCTCTGCTGGGGAGCTGTAGCCCAACCTTAATGTTAACAATTAGAATGTCTTAGGAGCAGCATAAACAGTAACTAGTCATGTCACAGAGTTTTACATCCTTCTTTTTGATTCTTTCCTTCCTGCTCTCATTCCTATTTCCTTTCCAAACAAAACGACTGTCTTCCGTTACATCCATTGAGTGACTTCAAACGAAGTGGCGGAAAGGACTCAAAATAATTATGTTACAATTTTATGGAAATATCCAACCAGAGAGATAAAGGCTGAGTCTGAGTATGATCCGTCACACCAGAGGGTCCACATGGGAAAGGCTTGGGAAAGTTTCAGTGAGGAGGGGAGTAGGTGAAGACTGAAGCTTCTTATATAGCAAAGTGAGACCATCACAGGGCACAAATCTACAAGGAAACAGAATTTAATGTTCATGGAAGTATTTTTCTTCTATGTGCGTGTCCTTGGTTTAAGTAGATCTTGAGCCAGAGGAAGAAAAACACCCAGTTACTAAGAGGAGGGAGTTTGTTTCTGTTCAGGCTGCACTAAGGAGAAGAAAAAATAGCCTGCAGGCCACATCCAGGGACACAGGATATAAAATTTTTCCATTTTTCAGACTTGCTGGTTACAAAGTAAAGCTTCTAAGCATGACCCTGCATAGCTGATAGGAGATACATATCCATGTCCACCAGCAGCCTGGAATGCTCTCAGGCTGATGAATCTCCCTGAACACATTTCTGCATCATTGCTGGTTGTTTTCAGCAAGCAGCGGGGAAGAGGCAGAAGTGTGTCTCTTAAGGAACTGGAATTAGGAGTTGGCGGAAAGAGGGAAGTACGGAGCTCGACAGCTGTGATCTTAAAAGGGAGCAAATTGTTCAGCTGAGTGATGCCGATCTCTCTGTGAACTTCCACTGACATCACTGGGATACTGTTGTGCTGGAAAGTATGCAATTCGTATATTTATACTGTGACCCACGAACCATAATTTAACATGGAATTCAACCCCCTGCACTAAATGACTTTGACACCCTGAGGCTACAGCAATTCAGAGAACAAAACTACTACTGTCTCCTCAGGCAGGCAAGGTTCTTAAAAATATAATGTTACACAGAAAACAAAGGTAGAACAGTTTCATAACTATGTACGAAACACCTTAGCGCCTTGTCTTATCCCAGATGTCTCCTCACTGCTGGCTATCTGCGATTTACACCAATCTGCCATTTACACCAATCTCCCATTTCAAGTCTTGGCACAACTCAAGTCATTCCTCCCCGTGACCTATCTGAAGGAGGGATTAAAATCAAGGAATAGCTGGAGGGTAACCATGATATGCCTGCTTGCAAAGGAGACTGCCTCTCCAACCAGCAGAGTGTTACACTAGCACTCCAGAAATATTTATTCTATTTCTAGCTTTGCTGTGTGCTTGATGCTAGATTATGGGTGTATTACTTCGTGCTTTTATACCTCAGTTTACCTATCTTCCATTCTTTTCCCTCATTCAACCATCACTTAGTATAGCAGTTTTTGATGAAGAGCTGAGGTTGCAGTAGCAGATAGCTACTAGCAAACAAGAAAACCTCTGGCTTTGTCTGCACAACTAGATGTGCATACAGATAAATACACAGGACTGCATAGCTGCAAGCTACCTTGTTTTCAAGTGCAGCATTACTCTATTTAACAACAGCTTGGCACAGTAGCTGCAGTACGTTGCGAATATAGTTTCTTCAGGACTCATGTCACGGAGAAACTGGCTACTGCCCTCTCCCTCTGAGTCAGGTACATTTTCTGGAAATACTTGCAGGTCTGAAAGGAAACACAGTTCTCAGTCAAGTGTTTGCAGAGGGTTCTCACCAGCAGAGAACAGCTTCTGGTTCAACACCCGCAACAGCAACAGGGATTGCAAAAGCACAGCTATGCCATAGGCAGCACCTTCACTGTACAGCTGCTACCGGCAGAAGGGTTCAAGAGGTAGAACCACGTGGGCTGACTTTCACATCCAGAAACCTGGTGAAGCCAGGAAGACAGATACATTTCTAATTTCAGACCAGCTGCCTCGAAAGCTCACAACATGCTCCTGAAAAATGTGGCTGGGAAATGCTGGGAAGTTTCATTTCTCTCCAGAAGACGCTACTCTTTGTATCAGCAGTCCTACTAGTTTGCAGTGCTCCTCCCAGGTGACGACTCCCAATCGCTGCAGCACTGAACTGCTGCTGCACATAGCAAGGTCTTACAAAAGATGCAGAAGTGGATTTAATTTTTTCCCCATTACCTTGCTTCATGGTAGCTTGCCTTCTGCTATCAGCAAGCTTGCTGGCTGGGAAGAGACCTTCTAGACACCTTGCGGGAGGTTCTGGGGCTGCTACTGGTTGCTTGCTTGGGTACAGGAGACTTCTGCAGCTCCGTGCAAGCACACTGGCTTTCCTGGCAGCCTGACCGAGTCTGCTGTTCCCTCCACTCTCACTTTCAGAATTAATGATTTCAGTCTCTTATTGTTTCTGTTCAATAACTACAACACCCCTTTGTTTATTTTGCCTGTAATCCCATCTCCCTCCCTTACCAGGGCTGATGGCTTAAGCTGGGGAGTGCTGCCAAGGGTCTGAGCCTGTGTTGGAGAGAAAAGCCTTTTGCACTGTGCTGTCCCTGGTGCAGTGTGGAAGTGTGGGCTCCAGCCACAATCCCCACCTCCAGGAGCCTGAGGGGCCCATCACCGTACCCTCAGGGAAATTGGCCCTACCTGACTTACAAGGCTGTAGAAGGATGAGAACCTCCCATGTTTCCCACGTGGTGTTTCAGGGATTTTAGTAATGCAGAGTGGTAGCAGGCTGCTTGTTTACTAATCTTTTAGGGGGCAGGGACAGACCTGTTGAGGGCCAGGATGAGAGCTGAGGTGGTCCCTCCAGGAGCTCCTTGCAGCAGGAGCTTGCTCTTGCCTCTCTGATAGCTCTGGTGCTCTTTGGACGGTACCATGCTGGGGGCAGGTGCAAGATCAATGGTGGCGTGGTGACCAGTCTAGGCACCTGGACAGGAATGCCATGAATAACCCATTGTGCCGCTGACAGCTGCCTGGAAATGGAGGGTACCTCCTCAAGCCGTCTCCACGCACTTTTTAAGCTCTTTTAACTCTGACGTAGTAGCAAACAGATCTCTATTACGGTGAGTAAAGAATCTTTCAAGGCTGAAATCCTCCTGCTTGGTTCGTAGCATGGTATTTTTTTTCTGCTAAAAGTAGCTCTGTAAGCCCCACTTCTCAGGTAGTTTGCTATCTGGAAAATGGACAGTCACTGCACTCCCTGAAACTTGCAGGGTTGGGAGCTAATTCACAGATTTTGGTGCCTTGTCTTTAAAGACCAGGCTTTTCTTTACTCCACACCCCTGACACCCCCTTTTTTTTTTTCACTGACTTGCTCGTTGCTGGCATGCAGGTTACCATATAAAACATTCTTAACTTGTTCCATACCTGGTACTTATTTATGTTTTCTTCTGTATTGTTGTTAGCCAAGAAACAATTCTCTGCCTTATCTGCAACATAAGCCAGAAAAAAGCAGACACCGGAGGCCACAATCTCAGGGCTGTGAAGGGTTTTCGCTTTCTTTTTCTTTGCTGTGGTTATTATAACTCTATTTTATTTTTCCCTTTGTAAGATGAATAAAGCACTGAATTAAAACCTTTGCAATAGTGTAAAATATTTGTTTATTAAAAAGTAGAGAAAACTTACTAAATGCTTTAAAAAGGGTTTTTTTTCCCACTGACCACAAATGGAAACTGTTTTAATTTTGGGTTCTCTTTAGTAAAAACTTGAGCTTTTGATGTTGGTCAGGAGGGGTCCTTTGATGTGTCCTGTTTATTGTTCAGAAGTGAAACGGAAGGAAGCAGAATTTCTCAGTATATTGCTGTTTATATTTCTGTTTTCTTTTGGGACAACATTTGAACAATTTGGAGTAGACTAAGTCATGTCCTTAAAGCAGAGAATCTGCTGGGAGAGCAAGAGGAGGATCTACTGAATGAATCCCATTTTATGCCCAGATTTGCTGTCTAGACCTGCACTGAAGAGAGGTAGATTTATGGATGGTGGAGAATGTAGTGGTTAGATATGCTGAGTGCAAAGGCAGTCTCAGTGGTAGTATGTGTGCCTATACAAGAGCAGTTGCAAACTTGCATGTAGCATCTAGCACATTAATTACAGTTTCACTGGGAATTGGTATACCAGAATCCTCCAACATAGACAGAAGTTCTCTGACTCTGTAAGGTTAAAATAAATGGTGATTGCCTCTGGCATTTATGAAATCAAATGCATGTGTTCCATATATATAGCACTACATATGTACCACTGTTCTATAAAAACGCATCTGTGTCTCATCTTGGATCACATGTCATCAGCTTTGTGTGGCATTTACTGGCAGGATACCTTTAGAAAGCAAATTCACAGTGTAATTAAGAAAACATACACTTCTTACTGCCCATCATTTATCTCTGTATCTCTAATAAAAAACGGATCTGTAACATCTGAATTCCATTAAATAATATGAACTAACATGTGGCCAAGATGCTGGTTACCTTGTCTGCTCTCTTACAGCCGATCTTACCTGGCATATGATGTGCCAATGAATCATTCGATTTGCATTCTAGAAGGCAGAAGGAGACTGAAGTGGTAATTAAGCTCTCCATTGCCTTGCAAGTTTTTATTACCTTAGCTATCCAGAATCTGATTCTCCCTGCGGGTTAACAATGTGCTGGGGAGAGCCATTATTTTCAAGAAAGATTCAGATTTACACTTACAAAGGAGAACACTGATGCTCTCAGTGGTAATGATATAGGTTGAAGAAAGGTAAACCTTCTTTGTTCTCTGATTGGGTCCAGAAAACTGTAGCTCTAAACCTATACTCTAAACCTGAGATTATGGTGGATTATGGTTGTGTAAAGTTGCTTAAATATTTAAAACAGCCTCCGCCAAGCGAAACAGGATGCATACAAGACCCTATCTTGTTTCAGGCGACCAGGATTTCTTTCCTCTTGGTGCTGTCTGTCTGTTTATTTGTTTGAAATAAAAAAACCTGAAACAGCTAACTGGGGAGAGAGTATCCATACAGTGAAATCTTTTCTTCCAGATGAGGTAAACTTGCAAAGTGGGTTCAGATGAGGTGTCCGTAGTAATTCTTCTTGCTCCAACTGCAAAGTACTCATTGTTTCCTCATTCCTGCAAGCTACATTCCTCTGTATCCTGCAAGATACAGAGGAGAACTGACTGGGACACTAAAGGAGAGATTAATATCACTCACTTCAAAGGTTTTGAGATGTATATCTACCCATTCTACCTGCAGTTAACTTTTGTTTGCTGTAGAATATCAAATGCAGTAGAGGCTTCAGATTTTCATCAGACGTTAGAAAAACTAGGACTAAATTCAGTTTACAAACGCAGTGAGGATGCCAGGACCTACCATGAAACAGAATTTCCTATGAGAATGCATTCATTATTCTTTGACAGGAAATTTTGTTGTAAATGAGCAATGACTCTTTCCTCTCTCATAATTTTATTTTTGCTATGATTCCACTGCGTGGGAATCTGTACTTGAGACCATGGTCTTTAATATGCTGCTGAGGCCTTTCTTCGAAGCAGGCGCTTCAATGCAAAGGTATTTAATTTGAGTAATCCAACTTGTTAAAGAGAATCTTAGGGCAGATCTACATTGCACAGCAGATGCTGATCTTGTACAGGCTGCCTTTGCGCACAAAGCAAAGTAGCTGTGTCAGTTTTGCACTTACTCTGCATTGATTAGGTCTGTTGAGAAGCGGAATGTATCACTGAGGCCGCACAGTGACACTGGTAGGACTGTACTGTAGGGCTGTACTCTTCTCGGGGTCTAAACTAGTACCACTCCAAAGCCCTGCGCTGTACAACATGGACACAACAGCCCAGTTTGGCTTTTAGGGTTTATAGCATTGTGTGACTGAGATGGACCATCAAATTAGTAAGTCAAAAATTAAGGACTGGAGTGGATGTCTACAAAGGGATTTGAATGGAGCTTCAGTTTCAGATCCCGCAATGCTGAATGAAAAGCTTTTTTTCTCCTTTTCGTTCATCTCTCATCCAATCAAACAGTACCATCAGATTAGGGAATTCCCCAGCAAAATACAGGGTCTGAATCCTTTTAGTAGGGAGCAGTATTGAACTAAGATCATTCAGTCAGACCCTAAATAAAAAGAATTTTGAAGTATTTTCCTTCAAGAACTGTGGACGGACGAAGTGGAGGGAAGATGTATCCCTGAGCTCTGTATTTTTTATCACCTAGCTCTAGACAGATTCACACTCCGTATGCTGACTGTAGTGGACCCTGTACAGAAATGCCTGAACTCCCCAGCACTGCACACCAAGCTGACACCGTAGACTGTACCACCTGCACATGTATTTTATTTATGCTCTCTTTTTAATACCCTCTTAAACAGGTTGCTGAATATGCACAAAGAATGAGGCCGAAGGATACGATGCAATAAGTATTCTCATAAGTTACATGATCGTGTAACAAAAATATGTGCTTACTGTCTATATCTTGTAAGGGACAATGCAGATTGAAATTGTGTCTTTCAAAAAATCATTGTCAGATCTGTTCTCCCTGGATTACATTGTTTTTTCTTTTTTTCTAATAGCTAAATCTGTATTGATGGTCACAGCAAATACATAAAATATGATAGTATCTGTCCTGTTTTTATAAAAATAAGTTTCTGTGATTTAGCTAACATTACATATATACACCAAGGATATCCAGGATTAAGAATTAAGGACAAAAGACCAAGCAGAGATCTCAGATTCTCTGAGCACTGGCAATGCAGCAAACATGTAGCACTTACTGACAAACGTAGCGCAGATATTCACACCCATCAGTACTTTGCATCTCCAGTTACTCAGGTAAATGTGTAAATACCATTAAGCAATGGTACAGTACTGGCCACTTTAGTGTCTGATCACTCTAGGAAACGTCTGTGAAAGAAGTCATTGTCTTATAGTTACTGAGAGAGAGTGTATAGAAATGTAGCTTATTTTCAGCTGTAGCAAAGTCTAGTTTTGAAATAAATAGCTAGATCTTCACATTTATAAACCCAGACAGCAAAAATACCATTTTCCGGGAGTCATATGGAGTTCTGCGCAGCAGCCACTGTCTGACAGTAATCAGAATAGCATAAGTCTATATTTATTTGAAACTAGGCTGGTTGGCTACCTTCACCTATTTTGATTTACTTTCCATTCTTTTATATCCCTCAGAATCTCACAGTAATAGCTGGTGGATCCAAATATTGGTGCTTTTCTTTCTTCTTTTTCCAGCTGTAGTAACTTGTAGTCATTGAGTGACCAAGAGGTTTCTCAATCAGAGAAGTTTCTTCCCTCTTTTTCCTAAAAATATTTCAGTGTTAGTGTCATGTCAACATGACATTTTGGATCATACTGCTGTTGTAAGGTCACTTTTTTCAACTTGAAGTTAGAATTTGATATTAAATTGATGGCGGTGGGGCAAATCAGTCCACTGCAAAGCCTGTTCCATGAGAAAATGTTTGGCAGCCCAGGGGGAAGATCTAGCTATTGGCTAAACCCCTCCTTTACAAGCTGTCAGGAAGCAGTCCTAATCAGCGACAGCTGACCTGGGATGACAGTTCTCTTCCACAGTCATTTGCGTGGTTCCAGAATCTTGTTTTTGTTCCACCTTGGCACAAAGAAGAAAACCTTTTGAACATCTTAATGCCAGTCAGACTCTAGCAAACTCAGACTAAGTTTTTCCAGTCCGTTCACTCCAAATCCAGAAAACCAAGAATTGTAGTGGGACGCTTTCGCATCTCAGGTTAGTATCCTTACCGACTAGCTACTGATTCCATCCATGTTTTCCTCCCTTTTACTTTGCTCCCTGGAGCCACCTTTCTGGATGAAACTCAACACTTCTCCAAGACATCTTAGTAGCCCTGCCCTTCCGCATGTTGACTGAACTCCCCAGTCTGGTGCTGTCTGCAAGCCTGATGAAGGTGTATCCTGTCACTTCCTCCACACCCTTGATAATGACATTAAAAAGGACAGGCCCCAGCACGCTTGTAGGTAGAGTACAACCCGTCGCCCTCTACCCCCAGAGCATGATGATCCAGTGTTGCAGAATATTGTCCCATTCTGGTATATTCTAACCTAAGTGGGAACAATGTTCTGAAAACAAGATGACTTCTTTGAAAAAATAATTCTAGTTGTAATCTGAATAAGTAGAATTGTGAAAAAATGCTTGGTCTATTCTTGTCCTGGAAACATTTTGAAAGCAACTCCTTTAAACACTGTTCTTGCTAGCAGGATGTGTCTCTGGCCAGCATATACAGAGATGGTCTGTGTTTTAAATGATTTTGCAGAACAGTGCTATTAAGCATGCTGAGAAACTTGGGTTGGCAGTCTGGTAGTAAGATCCTTCCAGCACAAGAATAAAAAATGGCCAAAATGTTCAGCATCAAACTATATAAAGCATCACCAGCAAGTTCTTGTGAAATACATACTACAACCGTTCTCTCAAGGAAAAGAAATGATTCAGACATGTGGTGTAAATGTTTCTACCAAAATAACTACTACTGTTTTTTTCTAACATGCATTCTGGTCCCAGAAAGTTCCATAGCATGTAAGCCTACAAGATTTGGTTTGTCAGCTAAGTTCAATCAATTATGCTGCAAAATACTTTTATTTTGCAAGTGACTTCCAGGAGAATAAATGCTGCAGAAGACTATATCTATAGAAAAATAAATTGAAATCAGCTGTTACTTCTCAAAAATTGTAGTTTTCCCTCTTTCTTCTAAATTTTTCTCAGAATGTTGTTTTAAGTATGTAATGACCTTGATAAACAGAAAAATTACTTTTTCTGACTGATTCCCGTAAGACAAAAAAGGTGTAGTAGGATGTTGAAGATGGGCAGAATGCATGAAGGGCTTCTCAGAACAATGAATTTCTTAAATGAAAAAAACTTCTGCCTACATATTTTTTTTGATTGAATCCATATGTATGTAGTCATGTAAATAAATAAGTAGAAATGATGCAAGGTTTGCTATGGGAATGAGAGACCACTGTCAGAAGATAACTGGTGTTTAGGTTGCCTTTTCTACTGCCTTTGCCTGGAAATATCAACAATACTTTTTGTATAAAGAGAGTTGTTATATTGCTTTAAATTGATACTGATGAAAAAAAAAAAGTAGTCTTCGGAATCTGCTGATTGCATGAACTGTATCTCTGTTGAATACAATGGTTGCTTAAACAGCTTTAGCTCCCAACTTTAAATATGTATCAGCATTTTGGAAACTAAAGTGGATCCAAAACATTTGCACAGGGCTGGCAAATGACGAATGTTGAAAAAAACGTATTTTTCCGTGAAATTGCTAGTTATCTGGTCAGAGTGGAGTCATCATGCTAACAGTGAAGAAGCATGTCTTTTCAGTGTAGCAACAACAAAGAAATATTTAACTCAAGAAAACAAATTATGGGTTTAGAAAGAAAGATTAATGATTCTTCTCTTTATCTTTATTTTTCTTACCACTCTTGTCATACCCAGGTGGCCATATACTGGGAAACACCTTTAGGAAGCTGTGGCGGTTTTGACTTTTTAGGTAACTCATGGAGTGAGCTTAGGAGAGCTTTCTGTTTATGAAAAAACAGTTTTGAAAAACATTTTCATAGTCAATACACCAATAAATTCTTGGCAATTAAAAAAAAGCTAAGAGTATTTGTAAAAGAAGTACATTACACTTAAGTCGCTGACTACTTTAGCTTACAAGTAGAATATTTGATATTAAAAATGCTGCATGAACACACTCTGCAGTGGTAATGAAGGGATTCCTTCACGCAGCCAATATAAACATCAGACAAAATAAAACAGTTCTTCTGCAATGAACTCTCAGATAAAATGTCATCTCCTAATATTTTGTTAAACTTCAGTAATATTTTGGTGAGCAAGGATGTCTGCCTATCAGTTTTTTGGTCTTAAAGCATTACTTAAATTCACAGACTCTTTCCATTTGTTTATCTTTAAGACATTTTGGCCTGCTATTAAGTATGTCTTGCAGAAGGCAATAAACACCCAGCATTAAACTAACAATAAGAGTCCTCCAAACATGAGGATAGCTTTCACAGTATCTGAACACTTTGTTGCACAGCGGAGGAAATGTTTGTTCTATGTCTGGCTGGATTATTCCAGCCGTAACAGTCTTTTCAGTATTTTCAGACCATTTCTTGCTTTCTCCTTGTCCTCTTCTCATTTCAAGCAATGGATGTTTTTGTTTTCTCTTCTTTCAGTCACTGAATATATGTTTTAAAAATCTTTTGTTCTGTATGGAAGTACAATATATGTTGAGGGATATGATAGTAATGATCTTCTGCAATATTTTAGTATGAAATACTTTTGGAAGGCCAACAGCATAACAAATGTCGACTAGAAGGATCTTTTTGTCTGTTTCTGATGGCTGTCTCTGTAATTCTGCTAAAACAAAAAGAATGAAAATTTAATCTGGCTAAATCTGAAAAAGATTGTTCATGACACTGTAGCAAGTTTATTTTCCCTCCCTGCATTCGAAAGAAAAAGTCTTAGGTTTGCTGAAATTGCACTAAAACAGCTAAAGGAGGAAAAAAATTTTGAAAAAAAAAGTAATGGGAAATGGAAAATGAAAGAGAAGAGTGAGACTCCAACAAAAATGAAAGCTATAATATGTTATTTACTTTCAACTATTTTGTTTTTTGAAACACTTGAGAGGAAGAAAATCCTGTCTAGCAGCTGATAACTACATACAATGGTTGGACCATACCCATCCGCTCTTGAGACGTTGCTACTCCTCACTTGAGGATACCCATAAAGGAACGAGGTCACCCTAAGCAGAGATGATGTAACTTTCATTCTCCATGATTTTAGCGATCACCAAGGCACCAAAGCTCTTTGCCTCCAGCCCAGCTTTCAGTTCCTGATGGTGTGGGGTCATCCACACCTCCCTTCATAATGACTGGAGAGGCACTGTGACCTCCAGAGGGTAATTAAAATCTCCATAGTGAGATGTCTGTCTTCCTCTCACTATTGATTACAGAGGTCATCTGACACAACTGTACGCCTTATTGAGGCACCTCATGGTTTCTACATAAGTAATAAAACAGGAAAAGTGAAGCCTGTACTATATGTGTTGAACAAAAGAGACTGTCAAAGAAAAGAAAGAAAGAAAGAAAGAAAGAAAGAAAGAAAGAAAGAAAGAAAGAAAGAAAGAAAGAAAGAAAGAAAGAAAGAAAGAAAGAAAGAAA
>Ga0181612_107538_pt1 | contig 21192 bp, 18 predicted proteins | sample HoacroProtozoa21_FD_119630 | JGI IMG/M metagenome (GOLD analysis project Ga0181612, IMG submission 119630) | Hoatzin crop microbial communities from Cojedes, Venezuel. Combined Assembly of Gp0051906, Gp0051904, Gp0051908
ATCAAAAACGACTGAGATATTTTTGAAAACGACTGGGAAATTTTTGTAAACGACTCGTTTTTGAAAAAAAGTCGCCAAAAACCCCCTTCTAAAACTTGAGAATTTGGGCGCAAAAAAAACTTTTGCCGAAAATTTTTCATTTTCGCGCGTTAACGAACCTTAAAAATGAATATTTATTCATCGTTTTGCATAAACGGTTTTGCATGCTTTAACAAATTATTCGACTTTCTTTTATATATAAAAAGGTGGAACCATTTTCTCGATGGAATGGGGGAAAATTGAGTTTTGTGAGAAATATTTTCAAAAAAATTTGCTTGGTGTTGTTTACCTTTTGGTTGTTTCTCGCATTTATTGGTAGAAGGGTCGGAAAATCCGACTTCAAAAACAACAAAAACATTAAAGATTATGAAAAAGAAAGTTTTTTTGGCACTTGCAAGTGCAGTGATTGTTCTCAGTTCTTTTACAGTTGCAAAGAGCGAGATTGGTAGTTTGGTTGATTATTCGCTGAATCAGGCGGTTACTCATCGTGTGATTTCTGCGCAGGAGCGTCAACAGTTGATCGATTCAGGCATTCTCGACGTTGCATACGACACGTTTATGCAGACAAAGGGCGATGCGAAGGCGACAGTGAATGCAGTGGCAGACAAATTGGTCGAGCAAGGCTATTTTAGTTCACGTGCAGCCGCCAAGAAAGAAGCCAAGCGCTTGGCAGAAAAGGCACGCAAAGACGATGGATTAGCCAACAAAGTGTATCGCTATTTAGGCATCTGATTGGGATAGTTTCGGTCATCGTCTTGCGCGATTGGCGTGAGGCGATGACGTTTTGTTCAAATTAAAAAAACGTTTTACAATGGAATATTTAATTATGTTTGTATTGGTTACGCTCATTCCAGCACTTCTCACTGGCATGTGGTTGACAACTGCCATCCGTTGCTGGAAAGGCGAATCGAAATGGCGCAAGATTTTTGCAGCAATCGTTACTTCGGTGTGTCTAATCGGCATTGGCGTCATCCTGTACTGCTACTTTTTCGATGGTGATGGTAGTACATTAGGTGTAGTTTTCCTCTATTGCATTGCCGCATTTGTTTTGTTTATCGTGCATTGCTTCTTTACAAAAAAATATTGGGGCATTTTAGGAATTGTAGCGACACTGTATGTTACTTTTTGGTTGCTGAATGCGAGTCTCAATTGCGACTTTTCCATAAGGAAAAGACGTTGTTTGTTTCAAGATCGTGACGATATCGTGCAGATTTTAAGCATTAAAAATTTGCCCGATTGCCATTACAATCGTGCTTGGACAGCCTGTGAATATGCGGGAGACGTGCAAGTCCAGTTCGATTACGACCATCCCGACAGCGCAAAGATTGCAGAATTTTTGGCAACGCTGCAAAAAGAAAATCCAACGCAATGCTCCACTGACAGCAATTTCAGCCATATTAAACTGAAGTATAGCACTATTTTTACGGATAGCGCCTCTGGCAAATTACAATACGCGAATTTTCGATTTATCGATGGTGGATTCTATTTCGGTTACGGTGGTTGCTGGGAAGATCCCGAATCGTTGCATCAGTGGTTGGCTGATTCGCTGCAATATGATATGCCAACGAGCGAGATGACTGCCTTTGAGGTTTCGCAATATGGTCCAGATTACAGTTGGGAAGCATCGTTCAAATTGGATAAACCTATGACAGAGAAAGATATTTCACGATTACTACATGCCGCAAACCGCAAGAAAAATTGGCAATTCTTCCGCGATGACGATGGTTGTGGCGTGACCTATCAACTGCGTGATGGCGACTATGTAAGTTATTCTAAAGCATTGCGTTTGAAAAAAGACGAGAACGGTCGTTTTTCTCGTGTAATTGTGAGTAGGATTGATTATTAAAAACAAACAAAAGATGATGAATTTATTTATTAAAACGATTGTGCGAATTTTGGTTCAGACGACGATTCTGACTTATATTCTTATCATTCTATATGCCATTTTTCTATAATTTTTATGTAAACATCGATTATGAAAATCAATTTTAAGAAAGTTATTTACTGGTTTGTTGTAGAACTGATTGTCATTGTGCTGTCGTTCTATTGCAGTGCGTTTTACTATTGTGGTATGATGTCTTGTCATCAATAAAAAAGATTATGAAAAAGAATTCAACAAAAACGATTAAGAACGGCTGTAGTGGCTGTCTGTTTGTGCTTATTGCTATTTTTGCGGTGCTGTGGATTGGCACGCGAAATCTATCTAACACGCATGGTTCGCCTATTGTAAAGCGAGCGGAAGCGTGTCGCAAGCCAAATAATGATTTTACGTATTCAACGAATCCGTCGATTGCGCGTTCGGCATGCCGAAATTATCCAGTTAGCGGTTCGTTTCATCCACTGACGTGTATCAATACCGCGACCAGTTTTTACAATCCACGCAACACCTGTTCGTATTGCCCAGATTTCGTGCGCATGCCCGAGCGTTGGCATTTCAAAGAAGTGTCGTCGAAAGAGCGAAAGCCTGGCGATCTGGTTATATTTTATAGAAAAGGCATCGCGTCGCACGCGGCAGTTTATATTGGAGAGTCGCTTTTCGGTCCGTTGATGAACCAGAGCGATGGTGGATACTTGCCGATTGACTATCAGAAACATGTTCCCTACAAGCCATTGCTTATGCTTTTCTGGCAAAAAGCGCGATATTATCGCTATGTTGGACAGTAAAAAAAGAACTGATTCGCTTGACTTTTACGCGGAAAAGACTATCTTTGCCGTAGTATAGAAGTTTTTTAGCAAGTCATTTTGCATGGCAGACATCTACGATTTTGTACCAAAGGAAAAATTAAAGGCGTTTATAGAAGAGCAACGCCCGAAGATAGTGGGTCATCTCTGTTGGAAATATGAGATATCTGCAGAAGATGCGAATGAATGTTACAGCAAAGGCTGGCATACTTTGTTGGAAGCGATTCATTCTGGTAAGTTTACAGAAGAATATCACGATTATTCGCTTGTCAAATTCTTAAGCACGTGTTGCAAAAATCATTGCAAGAAGTTATTATACGAGCGAAAGAGAATGAATGGCAATGCAGAAGCAGATAATGAAGTTGATGAAACAGATCAAGAAATAGACAAATCGTCAGCGAAAGAAGTGGGTTCTGTTTCAGCGTTAAAGCAGGAAGATGATTCGAAACAGGAGGGAAACGTTATTTTATCAATAAATATAAAACCAGATGTAGAAGAATTGCCATTGAAAGAAGCGGATCCTACTGCAGCGTTAGAACATAAAGAAGATTTGCAACTGATGGAACACATTTTGGACGACTTGCCTTATCCATGCAAAGACCTTATTTGGGGTAAATATCGTGATGGATTTCCGGCAGAAGAGATGGCTTGGCGATTGGGTTATAGTGGAAGTCGCGTTGCAATCACTACACTTAGTCGATGCATGAAGAAACTTAGAAATCGATTCTTAGAAGAAAGGAATTCTGAAAGATGAAAAAGAACGAAATAAACGACCAACAGCTGGAAGAATTAGTAAGCGAGGCGATTCAGAATGTAGGCAAACGCCGCGATGAAGCACTTGCAAACGAACTCAAAAAGATGAGTCACGAGGAACTGGATGAGCTGCTTAACGAGACAAAGCAAACGGATGCGCCGGTCGCTCGCCATGCGCGAATCGGAACGATCTTGCGTTTCGCTGCTGCTTGTGCTGTTTTACTGCTCGTTCTTGCGGGAATTCATCAGCTAAATCTTGGAAATACAACGCAGAATGGCTATGCTTCGCTGTTCGACACCTATTATAAAAAATATACTGACGTAGATAGCAAAACGTTTTCAGCAGGAGAAGAAAAATTGAACGCGAAAGGCAAAGCTAACACAGCGTATATGATTCAGGTTGCATCGGTTTTGATCAATAAAAACAGCAAACGGTCGTTGCATAAAGGCACGGCGCTGTTGGAAAAACTGCTGAAAGAGTTGCCGTATAAACCTGAATTAGAACACGAAATCCATTGGTATTTGGGTCTGGCTTACTTGAAAGACAATCGTATTGAGAAGGCGAGAAATGAATTTCAAGCGGTGATTCATCTGAAATCACCACATTCGGCAGACGCTAAAAAGTTGCTTGAACAAACGAAGTAGTGCGTTTTTTATTTTTGATGCTTCGCTCTACCAATTTCGTGTAACCCTTGCCAAATCATAAGCAAGAGCAAAAACCACGTAACGATGCTCAATTCGATGCTAAAATTGAGCTTTGCGGAACTATCGAGTAGATAATTCCACGCGAAATGCAATCCACAAACCAGCAGAAAGGCGAGAATCATCTTCGGATGCACCAACGAGCGCAGCCGAACGTTGCCTTTCGTTGCCATCGCAATAGCACCGCCCATCAGAGCGCCCCAAGCGATGTGGCAAGCTGGTGCAGTGAGCGAGCGGATGATGATGCCGTAAAGTAGATTGTGGATATCCAAGAAAATATAGCCTGCAGATTCGAACACCGCAAAGCCTGCTCCGACTGCTGCTCCAACGAGAATGCCATGCAAAATGCGACATTCTTTGCGATAATTCAGCAAGATAACGAAAATAGTGATGGCTTTGGCAAATTCTTCTACGAAAGCGGTAATCGCCAACGGCATCAAACCGTAGTTCATCATCAGTCGAGGCGTGAAATAATTGCCTTGTTTATTATAGAAAACGCGATAATCGGGCAGATAATCGATTGCATAAAACAGCGCAAAAGCAATGGTTATCGCCAAGCAACTGCCTATCAGAAAATAGCGAAGCACATCCAACAACGTCAGCGAGCGCCATTTGTTGATTTCCCAAAAGAAAACGAGCAGCGTAATTGGCATCGCCAACGAACCAACGACCGCTAAACCTGGCAGTAATGTGCTGGATTCTTCGCGCGATTCTAATCGCCAGCAAAAATAGAGCAAGACTAACTCAACGACAAACAGCAACATGGTGCGCAGATAAAGCCATGGGCGAGGCCAAAGTGCGTTCATCTCGCTAACCGTTAGTTGTTTTGTCTGCACAAGTTCGTTTCTTTCTGCTTTCGTGTGTGGAACGAACGCAAAAATAAGTAGGTTTAGAAAACCTAAATGGTTTCTATCCAAAAAATTTGCTTGATAATCGTTGCAAGATCGCTCCATTATTTCTTCTCCGTTTTTGCTTTTGGTTGCAGCAAAGCAGCGTATTCATCGGGATTTTGCAGCAAACGGATGGCCTCTTTCACTTGTTTGTCGTAGCGAAGCGAGTTTTCGATGGCGCCTTTCTGGTAATAGTATGCCGCAACGATGTCGTTTTCGAGCAGTTGCTTAATATATTTTTTGTTGTAATCAAGGTCTTTCGCCAGATTATGATTGAGTTTTTTCTCTAAAGCATCGAATTCTGGTTTTGCATCGTCGTAATAGCCTTCGAATTTAGCTAATTTCACAAGATTATTCAACTGTCGCTGACTCTCACGATCGTACTTAAAATTGCTTTTCAACACACGCTGCTTGAATTCCTCGTAATCCGCATCGGTCAAAGCAAAGTCTGCCGCTGGCGCAATCGAAGGATGGCGCGCGATGTAATCGACTTCGTAGTTGAGCATGACCTCATCGCTGTCGCGAATGGCTGCAAGATAATAGGCAATGTTTGGCAGCGAATCCGCTTTCACGACAACGTCGGGCAAAATGCCACCGCCATCGCGCACCTCTCTGCCGTTTGCGGTATAGAAAACGTGCGTGAGCGAGTCGGGAACGTGCTCTACGTAACCGCCTTTGCCGTGCTTATAATTCACCGCTTGTATGCATCGACCGCTTGGAATATAATATTTGTTTGTCGTAAGCTTTAAAGTACCGTTGTAAGGCACCTCCATCGTCATCTGAACCAATCCTTTACCATAAGTTCTCGTGCCAACTACAACCGCGCGATCAAGATCTTGCAACGCACCGCTTGTGATTTCGCTTGCGCTTGCCGAAGATCCGTTGACCAAAACGACGATTGGCATCACTGTGTCGATGGGTTCGACCGTTGTTTTATAATCACGATTCACGCGTTGCAGTTTTCCACGATTAGAAACCACAAGTTTCCCTTTCGGAACAAACATATTGACGATATCCACCGCCTCTTTTTCCGAACCGCCTCCGTTGCCGCGAAGATCGAGAATAAGTCCTTTGATACCCTTGCGACGCATCTCTATGAACGCGCGACGCACGTCTTTCGAACTTCCTTCAGTGAATTGCGAATAATTTATGTAGCCGAATCCTTCGGGTCGAATGCCGTAATAGGGCAGCGAAGGATTCTGAATGGTGCGACGAGTGATGCGAAATTTCATTTTTTTGCCAGTGCTTGGGCGTTTTATCTTCAACAAAAAACTTGTTCCAGCCTCGCCACGCAAATGGTTGCTAACGTATTCGGTGCTTTTTCCTACCATAGTAGAATCATCGATCGACAAGATAATATCGCCTTTCTTCAAACCAGCTTCGGCAGCAGGCATTCCTTCGGAAGGTTCGTCGATGACAACGTTGTTAATCTGTGAATTAAAATGAATAAGCGCTCCGATACCAGCGTATTTGCCAGTGATGAAATACGTAAGATCCTTTGTTTTTTCCTCAGGATAATACTCTGTGTACGGATCGAGCGACGCCAACATCGATTTGATGCCCGTTCCGAGCACCTCGTCAGCATCGATAGAATCGACATACATCATGTCGAGATGCTTATAAATCACATTAAGAACGTCAAGATTCTTTGCTACTTTGAAGTTATGGTCAACGTCTTGCGCAAACGATGCAGATGTTGTCAGAAAAAGCAGAAATAACAATAATTTTCGCATAAATTCATCAAATTTGAGCACGTAAAAGTAAGACAAAGCGCGCTAAAAAACAAAAAATAAGGATTTTTTATGATTTCAGCGCTATGAAAGAGCGCCAAAACAACATGATTTACCAACTTAAACCATCGAAATCCGTCCACAGACCGCACAAAAAAGCAATTTTTTTCAAAAATATTTTGGTAATTAAAAAAAACATCCTATTTTTGCATCCGCAATTCACAAAACTGCTTCAGTAGCTCAGTTGGTTAGAGCACCTGACTGTTAATCAGGGGGTCGTTGGTTCAAGCCCATCCTGAAGCGCTTAAAAGAAAGCTCTGTAAGTCAACAACTTACGGGGCTTTTGCTTTTATATACATTTCAAGTTTGTAGCCAATTTGTAGCCAATTTTTAAGACGCAATCATTGTTAGGGAACTTTCTCTTGCAGAATTCCATCTAAAATGATTCTGCAAAGAAAAATATTTCGGGTTGTCAACATTAATAAGGTTGACACGTTGAAAAACATTAAGGCGTTTCAACTTTCAACCTTAACATCTCGATCCTATAGTCTAAGCTGCTGTGGTTTTAATATTGTTATATCCTTTCCTTCTATGCTAATTGTACCTTTCTCCTGAAAAGTTGTAAACTGACGAGTGACAGAAAACTTTTACATGCCGAATTTATTCGCAATTTCCTGGCGCGATAGCTTAAGAGTAATGGTGCGAGATTGTTGTTCCTTGGCTAATTGAAGCAACATTGTTCCAATCTTCTCCCTGACACTCATCAGTGAAAGGACTTTCAATTTGCCGGTCAGAAATACATTGATATTAGAAAGAAGAACTATAAAATTCCAGAGTATGCGCTCATGACAATCTATCAGTTTCCTAAATTCCAAGGTTGTCATTCTTAGAATGTCTACACTTGTTTTTGTTTATTCCGCATTTCGCATAAACTTTTTCACACACTTTAATAAAAGTTTTTCGTTTTGTTTACGATCTATTTCAGTATTTTTAAGATAGCATTTCGGTGCGTGAAAGTCAGTTTTCAGTACATTGAAAGTTAAAAATAAACATTTTTTATAAAAAATGCCCTATAATTCAGAAAAATTTATGTAAGTTTGCGGTCAAACGCTTTACACACTGCAGATGAACGACATCGTTTTATCAGGTTTGCTCAATCTTTTCGCCCTGCTTGGCACACGCAGCGGCAGTAGAAAAGACGACAGTATGGCGCTGATTGACAACTACTTAGGCGGTCACTTTGGTATAAAGAACAAGCAAACCTACCTTGATTTGTTCGATGATTTCTATTCCCTTTACGAAGACGACCTGATTGACAAAGAAGAAGTGGTCATGTCGATTTGTTCGAACATGAAAGGGCAAGTTGCGGCGTCGGAATTAAAATTGTTGCAGTTGCGTTTGATGGAATTTTGCGCTCGAACGGGCAAAAATTTCAACACCTCCGATCCTTTGTTTAAGGCAATCGCTCAGCAGTTTGGCGTGAGCGATGCGCTCTATGCCGACTTTGCCGATTTCGTTCAAGGCAACGAGAGCGACAACGTGAAGGTGCAGCAGTTTGAAGGCTACGACGGCGCCATCCGAACCCTTTGGATGCCCGACGAAAGCAAGATGTTGTTCACCTATCTCGGTCAAGACGAAGTGCGTTTCAATGACGTGCCCGTCGTTCCAGGCGTTTTCCAAGTCTGGCAAGAGAGTTGTGTAATGAAAACACGCAAAGGCGCGCCCATTTATTTCTCGGCTGTGAAGCAGATTTACGAGAACGACGCGACCGATGAAGTAGAGTTTTGCGGTAGAAACATCGAATTTCGCTATCCAAACAGCGACAGCGGACTGCATAACTTCAGCTTCGACCTCCACAGTGGCGAATTGGTTGCCATCATGGGCGGTAGTGGCGCAGGTAAAACGACCCTTCTTTCGCTCATCAATGGAACATTCAAACCACAAAGCGGTAGCATCACCATCAACGGACACGACATCAGCGAGCAGAAAGCCAAAGACCTCATCGGTTACGTGCCGCAAGACGATTTGCTTGTAGAAGAATTGACCGTCTATCAAAACCTTTACTACACCGCAAAACTATGTTTTGACGGCATGAGTGAAGAAGAAATCGATCGTCGCGTGATGAATGTTTTGCGCAACTTGGGACTCGACAACGCCAAAGACCTGAAAGCAGGTTCGCCGATGAATAAAACCATTTCGGGCGGACAGCGCAAGCGTTTGAATATTGCACTAGAATTGATTCGCGAACCACGCGTCTTGATGCTCGATGAGCCCACTTCAGGACTGAGTTCAGCCGACAGCGAACACGTTGTGGGTCTGTTGAAAGAACAAACCTATAAAGGCTGTCTCGTGATTGTCAACATCCACCAGCCATCCAGCGACGTTTATAAACTATTCGACCACCTTTGGTTGCTCGATAAAGGCGGTTATCCCGTTTTTGACGGCAATCCGATTGAAGCAATCACCTATTTCAAACAGCAAGCCAACTATGCCGACGCTGAAACAAGTGCTTGCCCAACGTGTGGCAACGTCAATCCAGAGATCGTTCTAAACATTATCGACGAGAAAGCACTCGATAGCAGTGGTGCAATGACGCTTGAGCGCAAGACTTCGCCACAAGAGTGGAATAAACTGTATGTTGACGCTCAAGAAACACGCGAAGAACCACAGCAAAAAGACATTCCAACGAGCGATCAAGAGAAGCCAGGCATGCTGAAGCAGTTTTGGATTCAACTACGACGCACCATTCAGACCAAGATAACCAATAAACAATATTTGCTAATCACCCTACTGGAAGCGCCAATCCTTGCGTTGATTTGCACATGGTTGACGAAGACAGCGCCAGCCGAAGGCTATACGCTGCTAAACAATAAAAACTTCGTCTCATTCCTGTTTATGGCAGTCATCGTCTCGACGTTTATCGGCATGAGTGGCTCGGCTGAAGAAATATTCCGCGACAGAGCTCTTCTGAAACGCGAGAAATTCTTGAATCTTTCTTATGGATGCTACATCTCAGCCAAGATAGTTTTTTCGATTATCGTATCGCTCATCCAAACATTGCTCTTTGTTTTGGTTGCGCAATGCATGCTCGAATTCCACGACTTGACGCTTAAATGGTGGATTGTGCTGTTTATGGCTTCTTTCGTAGCGAATCTCACTGGTCTTTTACTTTCCCAATGTCTTAACTCAGTCGTCGCCATCTACATCACCATACCCCTGCTTCTTATTCCGCAGATTTTGCTTTGTGGCGTAGTGGTTGATTTCAAAGATTTGAATGGAAAAAGTACGACGGGCAACGTTCCGCTCGTGGGAGACCTTATTCCGTCGCGCTGGGCATACGAAGCGCTTGCCGTAACCACATACACCGACAACGCGTTTGAGCGACCGATTTTTGATGCACGCGCAGCAAATTATCGCAATCAGTTCTATAAAAACGCCTATTTGAGTGAAGCAGAAACCCAACTCGAGACGTGGAAAGACGAACAAGCACGAGGTAAAGAAGCAAAAGAAGATCATCGCGATATTATCTCGAAGACTTTGCCGACGCTGGCAGCTTATTGCGATATAGAACCCTATGCAGGAAAGTTCGATTATGCTTCACTGAAAGCCTATCTCGACAAAGTGAAAACGGCATTGTCGAAAGACGGCAACGCGAAAGCGCTCGAACTGGATGAGATTATCTGCGACCGCATCGAAGAAATAGGCAAAGACGCCTACCATGACTTGCGCAATACGCACACGAATAAATACTTGGAACACGTATTGAGCAACGAAGGCACCGATGAACTCTATAGAATCGTTGACGGAAAGGTTGTTCCGTCGGCAGGAGAAATCTATCTGGAGCCCGCAACGCACGACGGACGAGCGCCATTCTACAGCGCCTACAAACAAATCGGCAGTCTTAAGATTAAAACCTTATGGTTTAATATGGCAGTGATGTTGTTGATGGCAGCCATTGTTGCATTGATGCTCTACAACGACTGGCCAGGACATCGATTGCGTAAAGAATAAAAAATTAAAAACAAAAAACAGAGAAACCCTCTGAAAACAAACATAAACAATAAATAAATTTTATTACAATGAAAAAACTAACTTATTTTTCTATGCTTGTGGCTGCCCTTTTCATGGTAGCATGTAATGGTAACACAAAGAAAGACACGAAAGTGATTTCTGAAACAGGTACGTTCGAGGAACAACTAATCAAGAAAGGCATGAACATGCATCTTGACAGTCTGACAGCCATTTGGCTTCGTCTGAAATCATCACCAGTTTATTCAGTTACGAAAGACGGTAAGGTAAAACTGTCAGACGCAGAAAAGAAAGTGCAGCCTGACTATCTGTTGAACCCAGAAACGATGATGGATAAGCTAGAAACACTTTCACAAAAGTACAAAGCGCTCGTTGGTTTCGCTGTTGACAAAGAATTTGCAACGCTCTACGACATGAAAGACGTGTATTCTCCAGCGATGCAAAAGCTCGTTGCCGACCTGAACGACCCAGCTATCGATATGATTAAAGACAACGACGGCAAAATTTCATACGAAGAAATGAACACAAAGGTGTATGATATGATGGAAGAAAATGGTCGTGGAAATCGCTATTGGGAAATGGCAGCAACAGGTCTTGTAGAACAGACTTATTTGCTGTGCCAAAACAAAGATAAATTCTTGACAAACTTCACCGATAAAGATGCAGAAGATATCATTTTCCGCACCATCCTGCTCGTAAATGCATTCGAGGATCTGCAGGAGTACAATCCTGAACTGCTCAACATCTACAACATCATTCTGCCTATTGGCAAACTCGATGCTATCACCGTAGATCAGCTCAGCAAACAGCTGGATGAGTATAAAGACGAGATTACAAAAGTTCACGAACAGCTTTTTGAATAATCCAATCCTTGGACTATGGAATTTGAAATCAAAGAAGACGGCAACGTAGTGAAAGGCATCTTCAAAGGAAGACTTGACACTGCGGCTGCCGTTCAACTGAATACCCAACTGGAACCATTGCTCGAGAAAGCCGACCACGCGATTGAGCTCGACTGCAGCGCGCTCGACTATATTTCGAGCAGTGGTTTGCGTATTTTTCTCACCATTCGCAAAGCCAGTGCCGCAAAGAATGGCAAGCTCGTCGTAACGAATATCAACGACGAAATTCGCAAAGTATTCCAGATGACAGGCTTTATCAATCTATTTGAAGTAAGATAAAACAAAGAAACATAATGGCTGTAAAAATATTGAGTGTTGATGATGAACTGGATCTTGAGATTCTGCTCACGCAATACTTCCGCCGCAAAATTCGCAAAGGCGAATACGAATTTTTCTTCGCTCACAACGGTGTCGAAGCCATGAAGTTGCTGCTCGAACATAAAGATATCGACATCATTTTGAGTGATATCAATATGCCAGAGATGGATGGTCTGACTTTGCTTACGAAGGTTAACGAGCTGCAAAACCCTGCACTGAAATGCATTATGGTGTCCGCCTACGGCGATATGGGCAACATACGTTCGGCGATGAACAATGGCGCGTTCGATTTCGCAACAAAACCAATCGATTTGGAAGATCTTGAGCGCACTATCGAGAAGGCTCGCACGCAGATTGAGTTTATCAAGAAAACGCAAAAAGAGCATTCGCAACTGGAATCGCTGAAAAGCGACTTGTCGGTTGCAGGAGAAATTCAAAAAGCCATACTGCCTAACATTTATCCACCGTTCCCCGACATTGTTGAAAAGGTAGATCTCTACGCTTCGATGACGCCAACGATGGACGTAGGTGGCGACTTCTACGATTTTTTCCGCATCGATGACGATCATATCGGACTGGTTATTGCCGACGTTTCAGGTAAAGGCGTTCCAGCAGCCATCTTTATGGCAGTGAGTCGCACGCTGATTCGCAGCACAGGCATACACAATAATGATCCAGCGCAATGCATGAAAGACGTCAACGAGTTGCTCTGTCGCGAAAGTCTTGATATGATGTTCGTAACTGTATTCTATGGCATTTACAACATTAAGACAGGCGTGATTGAATATGCCAACTGTGGGCATAATCCACCATATTTGTTGCGCCATGACAATAAAGTAGAACAATTACCTTTTGCAAAAAATGTGATTGTTGGTGCAATAGAAGATGCAACCTTTGAAAATGCCAGCGTAACGCTTGAAAAAGACGACGCCATTATTCTCTATACCGACGGCGTGACCGAAGCTGAAAACGCATCTCACGAGGAATTTTCTGACGAACGCTTTGTTGCGACGCTCAAGACCGTTCCTGGCGCTGGAAGTCAAGAGATTATCGAGTGCATTCAAGAAGATGTAACCAGTTTTATTGATGGAAATCCGCAAAGTGATGACATCACGTTGCTCGTATTAAAGCGTTTGCAATGAAAAAAGAGCATATCCTCACAGGTGCTTGCATTGCGCTCTGTTTGTTGAGTGCAGGGTTGGGTGTGTCGTATTACCATTCCAACAAACAGCGAGCTGGTCTGCAGACTACAGTTGATAAACTTACCGAAGAACAAAAGAAGTCTGAGGTAATGAAACGCATTAGTCAGCAGATGGAGGATATTGCTTACGAGCAAAAAAACATATCAGATATTGAGCGCGATAAGGCGATTCTGATGTCGGAAGAGGCGCAAAAGCAACGTCTTGAAGCAGAACACCAGACGGATGTGGCGAACGACATGCGCCAACATGCAGAAGCGGAACGCTCGAAGGCGCTTTCGGCTGAGGCGGCAGCGAACAAATCGGCTGGAATGGCTGAACAACAACGCCAAAACGCTGAACAACAGCGACAGATTGCAGAGAAATCGAAACGAATGACCGATACGCTGAGCCATGTCGCACTGGCGCGTTCGTTGGGTTCGCTTTCTTCGATGCGTTATGCTGCAGGCGACAAAGAAGTTGCATCGCTTTTGGCTTACGGATCGTGGTATTTCAGCGACCGTTATGGTGGAGACGCTTTCTATCCTGCAATCTTCAGTGCTTTATCGCTATCCAGTGGAAACAAAACTGAATGGGATTTCAATCGCGGAGGCATCACTTCGGTGCTGCCTTATAAGAACGGCTACATCACAGTGAGCAATTACGGTGAGATTATGCAGTGGAAACAAAATGGTTCCACAATGACGCATCAGCTACTTTACCACGATAAGCGCTACGATTTTAGAGATGCGCATCTCGATGGCGATATTCTGTACGCACTTTCACGCAATGGCTCGCTCGTTCGTGTAGATCTGAAAAATCCACAGCATAGTTACGCTTCCGACTTCGCCAAAGGCAATTATAACCAAATCTATCTCAACGGTAAAGAAATCGTTACTTACGAGGGAAGCACGTTCCACATTCTTCGTAAAAGCGATTTGACGCAAAATCGCGTTGTAAAAGCGCCAGAAACCATTGTGTACATGAGTCAATACAAAGGGAAACTGACGTTTTTCACGAATGCTGGAAAAGTATATTTCCTCGAAGGAAACGACAAAATCAAGCACGAACTTTCGATGGGCGTGAAAGACATTACTTCTTTCACTGCAACGGCTGACGGAAAGCACCTCGCGTTCGGTACAAAGAGTGGAATGGTTTACGTGATGGACTATCCAAAAATGAAAAACATTAGGAAGCTTCGCGGACATCGCTCATCTGTATCGCAAGTGCAGTTTGTTCGCGGTTATCTCATCACTGCCAGCTACGATAAAACGCTGAAACTGTGGGACTTAAACGCTGACAAACTGGAGCCAATCACGCTGAATACGTTTGGATCTTGGGTGCGTTGTTTCTGCGCTCGAGGCGATAACTACGTTTGGACAGGCGATGCGTCAGGCACTTTGACGCGCTTAAATATTTCGCCCGAGTCAATGGCTGCCACCATTCAGAAGCGTTTGAAACGCGACTTGACGCAACAGGAATGGAACTATTACGTCGGCAAAGATATTCCGACTGTTTCTTTTAAAAATGCAAAGAAAAAGTGATGCCACAAAAGTTATATAGGTCGCTATTTCTCATCGTTTGCTTCTTTTTTGCATTGCAATTGCAATCGGCAAACGAAGGCAGACCTTTTGTGCGCAACTTTTCGAGCGATGAATATCACGCACACAACCGAAATATGGACATCATTGCCGATGGTAAAGGCAATGTTTTCGTTGCCAATTTCGAAGGTTTGATGTATTACGATGGCGTGCAATTTCGCATATTGCATACGCCTGGCATTTCCCGACTCACCAAACTGCTCCGCGATAAAAGCGGTCGGCTGTGGTTTGGCGGCTACAACGTTTTCGGTTTTGTGACAACCGACAAAAACGGTCGCTTGCAACTAAACACCATTCATGCGGAATCGACTTCCACAAAGATAGGCGAGGTGACGGCTTTGAATGAAATAGATTCGGGAATCGAGGTCGTTACGATGGCGGGAAATCGATTTATTTACGATGGAAAAGCGCTTAAAGAAAGCGGTTCATCGAAAGAAAAAAATAATGCAGATGCATCCACTTCGGCAACGACTGTAGGCGGTTTCAAAGTCAACCATCTCTTGTCGCTTCCTACTGGAGAAAAATTGGTAGGAACTGAAGGCGGTGGCGTGATTTGCATAGGCAAAAATGGCGAACGACGTTTTGTGCTCAACAGAACGTATGGATTGTGCAGCGATAACGTCACGCGACTATCGTATGACGGCAATGGGCGCGTGTGGGGTGCAACAGATAACGGCATATTCTGCATCAGCTATCCTTCAGCCTTTACACATATTTCCGAAACTGAAGGCTTGAAAGGCGAAGTTCTAACGATTGCCAAATTCAATGGAAAGATTTACGTTGGTACTTCACAAGGATTATTCGTCAATAACGGCGAAAGCTATGTGCAGTTGTCGGGTTTGAACAGTTCATGCTGGCAACTCGCAACCAACACGAACGCGCTTTACGCTGCTACTGCAACAGGACTTTATCGCGTCAATGGTACATCGCTCACGCCTCTCACTACACAACACACGCTATCCGTACTTCCCATGCCCGACGGAACGTGCTTGGTGGGCGAATTGAAGGGCGTTTGCAGTGTGGAATCTAATGGAAAAAAGACCGAAAAGGCTGCAATAGAACACGTAACGAAGATTCTACCCGAAAGTGACGGCACAATATTTTTGCAAGACATTTATGGGCATGTTTATAAAAAGACAACTACCGAGACAACCTTTACTCCTATCAACGCAGCAGCACGCTTGAGCGACGACGCTGTTGTGAGTATGTTCGAGGGAAACAACGGACTCGATATTATCTCTAATAAAATAATATATGTATGGGATAAAAACCAATCGGCTTTTATACCAAAAGATACGCTATACGACGCATTCGATTATCCACAATCTATCTTTAACGACCCAACTGGTTACATCTGGTTCACAGACAACACAGGTAAAAACGTAACTCCGTTCTTCCGACGCGTAATTGATAAAAATATCACGCCATGGCTGCAGACGATGAACGAGATGCAAGTAACTGCGTTGCTGCGCGAAGACGATGACGTGCTATTTGGTGGAAAACAAGAAATCGTTTGCTGGAAAGTCGATGCTACAGACCCTTCATTCAACGTTAAACCTGCCGTATTCATTCGCGAAATCACGCTTGGAGCAGATTCTGTTGTGTGGGGCGGTTACGCAGACGCACAAAGTCTTGCGCCACGTCAATCGTTTAAGGAATTATCTTTTAGCAGTAGAAATCGAACGCTCACGTTTACGTTCTCTACTGCCGTAGAACCAATTTTTGGCGATGTAGAATATCGCTATCGCATCAACGATTCCGACGAGTGGAGCGAGTGGTCAACCAACACAACTGCCGACTTTGTCAATCTTTCTTCTGGCAATTACACTTTCGAAGTGCAAGCACGCGATTGCTTTGGTCGCACATCAGAAGTGGCAAAAGTGCCATTCCGCATCGCATGGCCATGGTATCTGCGTTGGTGGAGCATTCTTTTCTATCTTATTGCATTAGCAGCACTCGTCTATGGCGTCGTTCGCTGGCGTATGCAACGTCTTTTGAAAGAAAAAGCACGACTGGAAGGAATCGTAGATGAACGAACGGCTGAATTGCGACAACAAAAGGAGCAAGTAGAAGAAAAGTCTGCCAGTCTGGAGCATGCACTTAACGAACTGGAGCAAGCACAGAACACGCTGGTGCGCCAAGAGAAAATGGCAACTGTCGGTAAACTCACCAAAGGACTCATCGACCGCATCCTTAACCCTATCAATTACATCAATAACTTCTCAAATCTTTCTGCTGGATTAGCAGACGATCTTCTTGAAGACATCGACGAGGATAAGGAAAACATTACGCCAGAAATCTATGACGACCTAAAAGATGTGACAAGCATGATTCGGTCGAATTTATCCAAAGTAGTTGAGCATGGAACAAACGCTTCTCGCGTGCTAAAGGCTATGGAGGAGATGCTCAAAGAACGAGTTGGCAAAAAAGTGCCTACAGATATCGCTGAAATATGCCGTCAGGATATGGAAATTCTCGGCAATTATTTTAAGAACGACATCGAACAATACAACATTCAAACACAAATAGAAGGCTGTGACGATAAAGTAGAAATTTTGGCTGACGCTTCTTCGATGAGTAAAAGCATCATGAGCGTGCTGGTTAACGCAGTTTACGCTGTGAAAAAGAAGTATGCGAAAGCGGTTTATGCACCACAGATTCGTCTTCGACTGGAAACAACCGACGAGGATGTGCTGATTCGGATTTTCGATAACGGCATTGGCATCGAAGATGGCATCAAAGATGAAATTTTTGCACCATTCTTCACTACCAAAACGACAGCCGAAGCCGCTGGTGTAGGGCTTTATCTCGCTAAAGAGACGTTCCAAGCGCACGACGGCGACATTTCCGTCGAGAGTGTGAAGGATGAGTACACCGAATTCACCATAAAACTGAAAAAAGTCTAAGATATGACAAACGAAAACACGATAGCTTCGCTCGAAGCGCTGGTGAAAAAAATGGAGAAACTGGCGTCACTCGGAACGCTTACAGCAGGAATCACGCACGAAATACAGAATCCGCTGAATTTTGTGATTAATTTCAGCAAAATGTCCGAAAAGCTGGTGGAAGAAATCCAAGATATTATCCACGACAATGAAGACGCTATCAATCCAGACGACCGAGATGATTTGTTCGCAGCGCTATCTGACTTGCAGGAGAACATGCAAAAAATCAGCAGTCACGGCGATCGCGCTATCAGCATCGTGAGAAACATTCTGCTTTATAGTCGTGGCAAACAGGATGCGTACATCCCCACCGACATTCCAAAGATTGTCAAAGAATACGTGTGGCTTTCTTATCACTCGATGCGTGCAAACAACAAAGGTTTCAATGTAACCATCAACGAAACGTACGCAAATGGTATGCCATTGATTGAAGTTGTGCCGCAAGACCTTTGTCGTGCGATTCTAAACATCATGAACAATGCTTGCTACACAGTGCTCAAGCGTCAGAAAGCGGCGGACGAAAATTATAAACCGACCATCGACGTCGTTGTTTCACAACAAAACGGAAATCTGCTCATTACAATCGCCGACAATGGCGAGGGAATGACCGAAGAAGTTCAGCAGAAAATCTACGAAGAATTCTTCACCACCAAACCTGAAGGCGAAGGAACAGGACTTGGAATGGCGTTAACGCGCGACATAATCGAACAAAAGCACGACGGAAAGCTATCGTTTACTTCCACAGAAGGCGAAGGTACAACGTTCACAATAGAAATTCCAATAAAGAAAGATTGATATGGCGACATTGCGACACTTAGTTTTCTCAGCATGCTTACTGTTTTCATTTGCTACTGCATGGGCACAGAAAAATACTGACGCTATGCAGTCTTATACTGAAGCAGAAAGCGAGTACGAAATCGGACATTTCGAACAGGCTGACAGCATTCTCAAGGCGAATATGTCGTCTTATTCAACCACGATGAAGGCGAGTGCTTTTCGCCTTTTGGCGCTTTGTTCGTTGCTTGAAGGTGATGACGAAGCGGCGCGCGAGCATACCAAACAAATGTTTCGCATGAATCCGTATTATACTACGTCAATCTACGATCCCGCACGCTTTGCTGATTTGGTGGATGAACTGAAACAAGGTGGCGCTCGTGTGTCAACAGCATCACAACAAGCCGAGACGCTCGACGAAGTGCCTGTTCCAGTGACGCTTATCACAGAAGATATGATTGAGGCATCAGGCGCCAGAAATCTGCAAGAGCTATTGCTGATTTTCGTGCCTGGCATGTCGCTCGTGGAAGGTTCGGAAGCGAATGTTGCGATGCATGGAATTTATTCTGCTTCACAAGAAAAAATTCTGATAATGCTCGATGGACATCGACTAAATAGCCACGTTACAAACTCAGAGTCGCCAGATTTCCGCACAAGTCTCGACAAAATCAAACAGATTGAGGTGCTTCGCGGTCCTGCTTCATCGCTCTACGGCAACGTCGCATTGACTGCCGTTGTTAACATCATCACTAAGGAAGGCCACGATATAGATGGCGGCACTATGTCGGTGGGACTCGGCAGCAACAACACGTATCGCGCTGATTTTACAATGGGAAAGGAGGGTGTCGATATGGGTTACACCGCTTGGGCATCGATTTACAGTTCTAAAGGTGAAAAACGAAATATCTCGCCCAGCGATCCGTTGTTCTATGGCAACATTGCAGTGCCTGGTTATATGTACATTAACGGCTACAACAACCAACCTTCGTATGATATAGGCTTTACTGGTTATTACAGAAACTTCAGTGTGCTTGTCAACACGCAGAGCTCGAAACGCGTTACGCCGTATCTCCAACTTCTCTACCCGAGTTTGTACAGCTACGATAGCTACCGCTCGCTTGACGGAGTGAAACCCGGACGTAATCGTCGTGAAACGCATCTGGAATTAGCGTATGAGAATACGTGGGGCGACCTTAGTCTGAAAGCGACGCTGTTTGGTGACATCGAAAAAAGCACGTTCTACGATGTGATTGCCGATACATTGAGTTCGCTTTCTGATGCACAAGTGGGTGCAAGCGCTGCTGGAGAGATGATCGACTCGCTCGTTAACGAATTATTGATTCATCGTGGCATCATGGATCAGCTCGCTGGCATGACACAAGAAGAAATTGAAGCGCTGAAATACAAGGCAATCAATATGCTTGTAATGAAACGCGGATTGTATCAAGCGCAAAGTTGGCGCGATTACACGTATGGCGCTTCGTTACAGCTAAGCTATGCGTACAAATTAGGTCGACTCTACGGCACAATTCTCGGTGGAATTCAGGCTGAAAAGAGCAAAATGGATTATAATTCACTGCTTTTCGGCGACGATTTCACGCATGTGCTCGTCACGTTTGCCGAAAAAACGTACACGCTCGCCATCGGAAGCGAATATGTCATCTCGCCTTTCTTGCAGATTAAGTCGTATCTCACCGACAAACTCATCTTCAACGGCGGTATTCGTTACGACCACAAACGCCGTTTCAATGAACGAAATCTCAATGCCTTCTCTCCGCGTGTGTCGCTCATCTATCGGCTCGACAAAAACATGAACATTAAACTTGGATATGCCCATTCCTTCGTTGACGCGCCATACTTCTATCGCGCAAACCGGCTCGGTATTTATCCAGGTGGCGATCAACTCGAAGCGGAAACAATGGACGCCGTTCAGCTCGACTTTGGATGGAATATTCCAAACACGGGTTTGTCTTACGAAGCAAATGTTTACTACAACGGTTTGTCGAATCTCATTTACTACGATACGAAAAACAACTACTATACCAACGCAGGACACGTGAAATTGATTGGTATAGAAAATTCTCTCAAATATCTGTCGAAACATTCATTAGCAACGCTGACCATGTCTTATCAACATGTGCTCAGCAGTCGCGACGCTGACGTCACAGGTCATCACATGAACGATGTGCCCGACTTTATTGCAAACGCGCTTTATCGCTATCGCTGCTTCGACAACAAGTTCGGCAAACTTTCTCTACGTGCAAACGCAACGTTCTATTCGTCGCAATATTCACCAATCGTCAGCTCATCTGTTTATAACGCCAACGGACAAGTCTATTTGCCAGACAATAAAATCTCTGCGCGCGTGACTTTCAACGCTGGAGCCGACTATACCTATCATCGCGCAACGCTTGCGCTCAGCGTTTACAACGTTCTCGGAAAAGATTACGTGCAAGGCGGAAGTTCAAACATTCCAATGCCGCAAGAAGGACGCAGCATCATGGCGACACTGACGTATAAATTTTAGTCTAAAACGCACAAAAAAGATATGCATAAACTACGTTTCAAAAACAACCTCAACGAGTTAGAACGCTTGCACTCGTTCATCGTCAACGAATGTACTGCCGTTGGCGCCGACGAGATGCAGAC
>Ga0181612_124949_pt1 | contig 21191 bp, 18 predicted proteins | sample HoacroProtozoa21_FD_119630 | JGI IMG/M metagenome (GOLD analysis project Ga0181612, IMG submission 119630) | Hoatzin crop microbial communities from Cojedes, Venezuel. Combined Assembly of Gp0051906, Gp0051904, Gp0051908
CTCCCTCTCCACGTCCCCTCCAGGATGCTGCAGAGAGCTGTGAGGTCGCCCCTCAGCCTCCTTTGCTCCAAAACAGACAGAAACAGTGTCCTCATCTGCTCCTCACAGGACATGCCTTCCAGCCCTTGCACCAGGTTCTTTGCCCTCCTCTGGAAGCACTCAAAGACCTAAATGTCCTTTTTAAATGAAAAAAAAAACCCCAAAACAACAAAAAAACCAAAAGCCAAAACACAAAAACCAAACATACCAACCATACGTATTTGTGCTTTTCATTTACCCCCTCCCAACATTTTTAAGGCATCAATCAATGTAGTGCAGCATTTTGGTTTCAACACAAGTGCATTTTCAGAAGATGTTTCCATGTAGTTTTCTTTCTACTCCTGGCCACTACACTTGTAACTAGGTTATTGCTGTGTGTTTCCACTCAGATTACACTGAAAACAGCTGTGTCTAATGGTAGTCCAGAGCAGAGTTTGTAGCCCAGATCTGGGCAATTTTTTTCCAGAACAATCTCGCCTTGCACAGTATTTTATAGCTTTTTGTTATATTTGAGAGGTTTTCATGGTAACTGTCTCTAAATCTCCAGTGTGTTATGAACCATGCGGATCAGCCAGAGAAAGATTTTTAGTTGTATACATCAGGAGAAACATGAGATAGGGGAGCAGGGCAGGTGATCAGATAGATACACTTTTGCTTTAAACACCACAGAGCCTAGACACTGCGCTTCCTAAGTAGGTGTTTAGATAGGGGAATGAGGCAGCGCTGGTTTGCCTTATTCTGCATTAATCAAGTTCTGCGACTGTGAACGGCAGCTCCAAGCAGAGGTCCTTGTATTGATTCAGAGAGCTTTGTCACTTAGGTTTTACCATTCAAAAGGCATGGAAGAGATGGCATCTCTAGCAGCCAGTGAGTACCGACTAGAGAGAGAACTTCGGTGACTACCTTAGATTCGATCTTCTTGACTGAAGACTAGTGATGTACATCCCATCTTACACCTGCAGGCTGAAGCTTAGGAGACTTAATAGGATTTCTCTGATGTGATATCTCCTTTATGTTCTTTAGAGGTGTGACTTGACTCTTCACCAAAGATGAAATCGCAGTATTATTACTCCTGCTGTGAAGATGGGATGTCGAGACAAAGTTTAAAGCCTAATCTATCTCTCACTGAAAACAGTAAAAAGGATCTTGCTGACTTCATTGAGAACTGGGTCACCCTACTAGCCATTTACTCAAGATTGCAGGAGGAGACAAAAAATGGCAAAGAGCTAAAAATGGAACTCTGGAGGTCTCATACTGCTGTTCTGCACATAGACAGCGGGTAGCACTCCTTCCTGCAGAAACTACAGCACGTTTCACATTCACAGAACAATAATCATGGAGCTGGTTCTGCATGTCTTCTCAATCCTTATAAACTATTGTTATCCTTAATTATGATTCTTGGTTACTGATACCAAATTCTTTGCTCAAGACACTTTGTTAAAATTAGCTCCAGTTTTTTGTTTAGGTTAAGTGATCTCACAGGCAGGCTTTTGTGGAGAATTATATCTTTAGTAATTTGATATTCTAAAGCTAAAATGAGTGACCACAATGAAGCATTTCTTCGACAAATAAATCTAGGGTTTAAGGAAGCATCCATCTTTGTCAAAATTCCTCCTCCCTTAAGAAGGGCAAAGGCTAAGTGCATATGATGATCTAATATAAGATGTGATTTTATTCAGTTTGAATTTCACATAATCAAATCAAGACCTGTATCCTTACTTGTGCTCTATTGCTCTAATTCAAAACAGACTTACCAGGAATTACACTCACAGAAGTTAAAGGCAGAACATCTCTCTGAGGTCATGCAGCCACTTGCTCTATCAGTACAGGATTGTTCCCTGCTGTACACTAGAACAGAAACCTATTCAGACCTTTTAAAAAAATATCCAGCTTAATGAAGCTTCTATCACCTTCTTCTGCAGACTGTTCTTCCCTTAGATATGCCAATTTATCTTACATTTTTACTGTCATAATTTTGCCCCAGTTCTCTTTGCACTGTCCTTGAAGTTTGAGCTCTTCTAATACTACAGCCTGTTAGAATCCTCTTTTGATGGACACGTAGGAACATGCCTACCCTTAAATGAGTGAATCACATCTGTTAAAGTAGTTTAATAAATGAGGGTCTTGAGTAGGTCTGTTAGTGCAAGCATGTGTGAGTGCGTGTCCAAGTACCAACCACTTGACAATTTCAACGAAATGACTACTGTTCTCAGAACTGCATCTTTTTATGAATGCAGTCTAGCAACCAGAGTGCTTGGAATGTCACCTATGCTTCAGCACACCAGCAATGCGTAGAAAACCTCTCTCCCAGTTCCTGGAAAAGTTTTCTTTATAGCTGGTACATGGGGTTGAAAGGTCCTTACACCTCTCATCTCCCATTGTGGGACTATGGCTTATTCGCAGTGTTTTAAATTATTTTTCTTCAGATATTTTCTGGCTGAGCATCTGTATTTACTGCTCCATTGCTACTTCTTTCCTCACTGACACTTCAAGTTTAGCTTAGCTCAGGAACATCCACAGCTTTGGGGAATATGAAGTTTGCTCCCATTTCAAATGGCTAAGAGGCCGGATATAATACCATGTTGGTATTAATTATTACTTTACACCTCCAATAATTCCATGATTTCAGTGGATTATCTAAGCAGAAGGGATTTTTCAGCACGAATGAGAAATAAACAGTTCCCAGGAATGACCAGGTGGGTATCACACAGCATCCTCATTAACCACTGCTGAGAACCAGATATTTTTCCATGTATCATTATCTTTTATTTATGATTTTACCTCAGGGTTCACATACAAATTGAGATGAATATATTATTTGAGTTTAAAAATTGACACTTACACATTACATCAAATGCTCAAACTCCAGACAAATTGTTTAAAAACTACCTTAGACCTTCAAACTAAAAAAATACGTAAGATGAGAATTAACAGATGGAAATACATTAGCTAAAAGATTTCTTTTTTTTTGTGCTATTTCATATGCAGTGTTTTTTTTAGATTGAAAAAAAAAGTTGTCTGCTGTATATTTTATCACATCAACTATTCATCTCAACCATGAGTGCAGTCGTACATCAAGTAGAGAATACTCTTATTGTCACAGTCATGCTAATTAACTCCAGTGTGATCACAACCATTATGCAATGAAATGCCAGTGAAACCTATAGTGAAATAATGTTTAAACGCCATCTAATATCATACATCATATCCAATATTAATAAGTATTCAGAAACACATAGATGCCACGTGCGTGCACACACCACAAACACATAAAGAGCAAGCTAACTTCTTAGCTCAGTGTGGTCAGCTTAACCACCACTGAATTTTTCTGTTGCTACTGAAAAGTACCATCTATTCAAGGACTTGACTTTGAACACCTCCAAAGCTGCTCTTCTAAATCAGAATGTTCAAAATCATGTTTGGCAAAGATCTCGACTTTGCAAACCTCCACTGAGATTTTATTTTATTTTTTTTTAAATGTTGCAAGATTCATTTTTGTGTTTCTTGCAATGGGAAAGGCAAGGGATTTAATTCTTTTTGTAGGCAGAAAGACTACACCCACCAAAGGCTTCACTTGGAGCCTAGCAAACTTCCTCTTCCCTCCCTATTTTATTTTAGTGACTATATATGTCCAATCTCCTCTATTAAATAAACTACTAATCATTTGCTTTATATAAGAAAAGTAAATAGTCCTGCTCTTTCCAGGGAAGCAATCTACACATTTCATACTATAAGGAGGGCATATCATTGCAGGATTACACTGGAGTCTGATACACATCTTTGAAAAAGGTGCAGTTTAAGCTACCAGAAATACATGTGCCTATACAGGTTGCAAGATCGGATTTAAGAAGTTTTCATATACAGAACTCCACACACGAGCTGGAAGAACACCCCTTTGGCACAAGAATGAAGTTTTAATCCCACAAAGCCCCTTTGGCGTCTTTCCTGAGGCAAGAGAGGTTGCTAGCTGAGACAACAGTGCTTTCCCAGAAAGGCTCATCCACTCGGTCTAACACACAAATAGCTCCATTTACAACCTGAAGAACCATCAGAGAAAATAATTTTCGGAGACTGCATTGAAAATATTGACAGTTTTAACTAAGGTGGTCTCACAGCCCTTCAAAGTCAGCAGTTATACCTCACTTTGGCACCTTAAGGCACCCTAAATAGAAAACGTACCTACTTAACACGGAGGCTCATTTTGTGCTTATATGGGAAGGAGTAGGAAATACAATAATATGGTTGTGCAGGTAAAGAGCAACTAATACTCTTTAGAATATTTTTTTTCTGTCACTCCAGTGCTCTTCTGAAGAAGCATACCTAAATAGCATATTAAAATGAGATGATGAAATACTCCTGTTGCTGTTAAATACATTCAATATTTTATGGACTCTACAAGGATGTACGAGACTTAGTGAAGACTGATGACTATTGGCCAAGTTTTATCCTAGCATTTGATGCTTGGTAATATCCATAAAAAGAGCCTGATCCCTTCTCTTTGAGAGCATCCTTGCACAGTAACAGGCACGTGGAAGTGAGCAACACCAAGGACAGCAGAACAATGAAGACACCATAATTGACTGAGGTACCATTATACAGTAGCTCTCGTATCAGACATGAAACCGAACTGGTGTTAAGGCCAAAAAACTAATGTCATCTGACATTGGTTAGTGTTATGCAGCACAGGGAGTGTACCAGTAAAACAGTATCATCACTGCACAATGACTTGATAACTGGTTGATTAGCAGAGTGTATGAATGAGAGCTGCTCAACTGACTGCAAGGTAACTGAGCCTTTGAAACTCAGCAAAGGTAAGGAAAGCATGTTTTATTGCAGTGATGACAAGGGAGTTCAAGAAGGAAAAACTGTCAGGAGTGAAATGCAGCATTCTGAAAGCTTCTCAGATCATAAGTGTCATGAACAAGCCTAGACAGTTCGCAGCAAAGCCCTACAACTTCTTTATGATAAGGGGGAAAAGGGAACGCGAATGGAGAAACAAAGAAACGTGTGGCAACTCAGAGGTGAGCAGCAATCTGGGAGAGCACAGTATTGTTTTCTCTCCCAAAGGCTCAGGTCACATCTTTTCCAAGCCCTGTAGACATGAATACCATCATGACAGCTGTATCAAGTCCTGCCGGTCTCCTGAATTGAAATAACTTCAGGCATTCTGGATTTAATATCATGCTCACAGTTTGGAGATATCAAAGACACAGCAACGACAGTATCAAAAGGTTTTGGATTGTCAGCAGCAGTGGGAAAAGTCAGTACCAAATACAACTGGCAGCACTGCTGCCTTGAAAACAGAGGCAGAAATTAACCTACGAGAATGTAAATTCTGTAAACTGCCTAGCTTTTTTCCTAGTGTCTAGGTTTTTATGAAACTTGCTTTAAATAAGACAGCAAAGCATTTCCTCTCTGTGTTTCCCCCCACAGTCACTACTCCCACCCAGCAGTGCCTTTATTTTCATTAATGTAGACACAGGTTATGACATTGTTCCTGAAGCACATTTTGAGCAACATGGGACTGTTTATAGAATGAGATAATGTTTAACAGAAGAAAATTCAGCAAAACTTTGTCCGGAATTTTCCAAAGTTTTCAGCTTAAGAATTCCTATATAGCTAAATATAGAGACGAGGCAGTTTGGAGCACACCACAGTACTGCATATACATCACATAACAATCATACTTTCTTTCTGTCTGTTATGTGAAAAAAATATTACTATATGCAGTACATGCTGCTGCAGAAAGGTAAGTCTATCACAAATGCATCACAGAACCTCAAGATTTGCAGTGAACTCTCTTTTGCCATAAAGACCACCTCTGACAAGCAAACTGATGTTTGACGTCAAAAATATGGAGGAAGATACGTCACAGCCTTTTAACAGGGTCAGTACACTGCTGCTACCTCAGGAAGCATGCAGAGATTTAATGAATTTTTTGCTGCTGCGCCTCTGAAGTGCAGATCACCTCCCTGCCACACTGCATTGCATCAGCTCCCATGCACTGACCCAGGTGGGAGTGGTGCAGGAAATGGGCATCATGTCTTGTGGCAGCCCAGCTAATGCCATGTGCCAGCACTGTCTATATTCCCTTGAGAATCCGAGGGAAGCAGGGAGTCCCTTGGTATTCTCATGGATCCCTTCTACTTGCCCAGGTAAGTTTAACTTGCAGCAAAGATTCACTCAAAAATTGTTCTTTCCATCGAGAGTAAACCTTGCACTTCAGCAGACTGCCTGCTGGAGACAAAACACATGGTGAGAACAAAACACTGACACGTCTGTTTTGTTGACAGTTTGGATATTTCCACTTGGGAGAAGAAGGTTTCTCAAGATACACGGTGAGCAGGAATGGTAACACACCACCTGCCCACCACTCCGATAACATCTGCCCCCATCCCCCTACTCTCTGGGCCTCAGACAACCTGATGGCTAACGCACCTCTGCTATCTACAAGAATAAAGCAGCCCCCCAAGCTTCAAGTGAAGTAAAAAGTTACTTCAGCTTTATCTCCTTATTCCAGCTCAGCCTCCCGACGAGCAGGTCAGCAAGATGGTCCCTTCGGATTCAGAATCTCTTCACTGTCAACATTAATTCAGCCCTCCGTCATGGTTTACACATTGGAATTTGTTTCGAATGAGTAGAAACCATTCTCTCTATCTTATTAGACTTATAAACCAATTTTTCACCACTGTTATTTCCCTGACATGTGAACTGTCCGTACAGCTTACCCATCAAATTAGTTCTTCAGAGGCGGCACCAAAGCAAAATGGACTAAGGGCTTAGTCTTCCCTGGAACTTAAAAAGATTAAAATCTTCTGTAACAGCTAGTGAGATGTACTGCATATTTATAATGAGGAAAAATAAAAGGGATTTTCACTACCCTGGAACTGATAAATCATTTTTAAAAAATTATTTTACACCAGACTTATTCATATACTTCAGAAAAGTTCCATACAGAAACGAACTTTTTTCATGTTGCTCAGAAAGCACTCGTATGGGGCGCATTTTAAAAATTTGTTCTACTGTGTCAAATTCATTTCAGGCTTTCCATAAGATTATCCACAACAAAGATTTAGAAAGATGACATTTAAAAAAAAATTATTTATGGCTCTTATTAGGTGGCCACACATGATCTGAGATAAATATATCTTAATAATAACTTACAATGAGAGATCTGGTACTGAACAGTATTCCCACCAGAAATTGTTGTGCTACAAAATGTATTGATTTTTGGCATGTAGTAGATCTCCAAGAATATTGCAGGCATACAAGATACTGCCTCTATAGTCAACATCTGCCAGATTCTGTACTATAAAAAACCCTGAGAGCTTTCTAGTGTATTCTTTATTTAATGCTGCCAAATCCTTCCCTCTCCCTGTCCAATCCCCCTTCCTCCAAAAATCCCAAATCAGGCCCCTAAAGGATAAGACTGGACATAACATGAGACAAAACCAAAGATCAGAGAAATTATCTTTGAGTTGTCTTTTGATCTCTCTCTGCCTGCTGTCTGGGAGTCCCAGTTTTATGCAAACCCCCAAGCAGCAGGATCTGGGCACCTGCCTGCACCCCTGGAGCCATGCCCAGCAGGTCCAAGTGGCAATCCACCCTCCCCTCACCATTCTCATCCCCAAATAATCTTCTTATTTTGTGTCCCCATCCTAGCACACAAATCGGATTCTGCTCTGTGCTCTGAAGATTCTTTTTTTCTGTCCCACATTTACATGTGACTACAAGAAAACTAAATTTACAATGGTTAAATGACCTAGTGACCCAGTTAGCAATCCCAAGAGGGAGCACACACTCTGGTGAGCTGACTGGTATTTCAGAGCGGCTGCACAGCCCTGGCTGTGCTGGGAGGCTGCTTCTTTCCTATTTGGTTTTCAATGTGTGACGGAGGAGCGGAGAGGGAACGGCGTCCATCACTCGGTGCACGCTGAGAAACTGTGCTTTGGCATGGATAAAGCTATGAATCCTTTGGGAAAGGGCCTGGCACTGGGAGGGACAGCTTGCCACCCCATGAAAAGAGTCAGCAAAAGTTATTTTTTACCAAGGAGGAATTGTGTGAATACTTTCCTGGCTGGGTGGTACTTGTTTGAGCTGCCTTTGTGGTGGGAACAAGCACCTACCTCTGATTTTAAAAAGAATTCAAGTAGGTCCATTTTGAGCTTAAAACAAACCCCAGAAGACAACAGAAACTAACACTGGAGTTGTACCAGACCTCTCTCCTCCGCCGTGGAGCACTGCAGGTTTCAAGTCCTTCCTGCACTCAACTTTGATATGTGGGCATTGACAAATCCAAGTTCTGGTTGTCAATATAAATCCTGACCACAGGCAAAAGAAGCAGGAGCCAGTCGCCAAAACCTAGTGCTCTCAGCCATCTCTCCTCTCTGTGCAGGAACACCCTGCATTCCACCAATTGCTCAATGCATTCGCTTCAGCTCCTAGGTTGACACATTTAAGGTGACAGCTGCACTTTCCATTCCCTGATATTAATGAGTCACAAACACCTTTTTACGCTGTGCGCTTTTGGCTGGACCCCTAATACTACTCCGGGGGAGGCAAAAGCAGGCTCTGCTCTCTGTTTGCTGCATAGCTGTAGATCTCACTAATGTCATGAGGAGTTACCTAGACTGTGCAGAAAAGACAACCCTTATGCATTGAAGAAAACACTCTAATAATAATGACGGTTGCACGTTAATAGGACATGGTGTAACTGTTTTGGAGCACATACTGGTTTATAGCTTTAGCTGCACACTCATATAAGCAACCGTGCTAGACAAACGCAAGAGCACATACTCACTGACGGTTCAGAAACACCTCCTGTCTCAGTCCCTGACTTCTTGCAAATTCTGCATTTCTTTCTCCTGAAACAAGCTTCATTTTAAGTGTAGTGACATGAGAAGGCTGATTCTCCTTGCTTTTCTCATGTCAGTCTTAGAATTTCTCTCCCTAGCTAAGCAGAGGCAGTACAGGGCGAGGAACCTGTACTTCTGCGTGTGGTAGTGCTCTGAACCAGACAATAAACAAAGCTGCCTAAATGCCTCAAACCACATGCCATTCCCATAGTGACAGAAACCAGTGCTTTCTTGGGGCTTGGTTATTCAAAACCAGACCTCACAGACCACGGTTATGGAGGCAATATTAATGGCTGGATTACATGCACTGAATCAACAAGTGAATTATTTATACACACATTAGGATTTTTATCCCTGTTCACACACAGGTAATTCCAAAAGACCTCTGTAAATCCACTGATGTTGCCCTATTTTTATACAAAAGAAACTGAGATCTGAACTCCAACCCAGGGAAATAAATTTTAGAAATAGCTTTATAAGCAATAAAATGTTGGTTGAATACTTTATATATACTCAGTATAAAAAATTTGCAATAGTCTCATAATGCAAATACAGTTTTTAGACAATTCAAATGCCTGATGTGGGAATACAAGGACACCCTTCATCTGGACAGTTAGGGACCTGTGACAGGACAAGAAGAGAGGGACAACCGCACTGCCAAGCAGTTTCTCTGCAGTGTAGGTACAGCCATTGAACCAGATTCTCCACTCTTTAGAACAAGTTAATTATAAGCAGCTTCTCTGAAATTGGAAGTGTGATTTCATTCTAAATCTTGTGCAGCAGAGTGATCAATTGGACCCATTTAGCCTATTCCCAGAACATTTGCACAATGATAATAAATACCTAAAATCTGTCCTTGAAAATTACGTTGCTCTGCTACTGAATAGAAATCTCTTTGATATTAGCTTAATCTACATGAAATTTCCTTTACCAAATGTCTGCAAAACAGCATATTTGTGATTTGCAGCAATGTCATAATACAGTTGCTGTGGCTAACGTTGTGCTGTACTCCTACAGACAGCGCTGGCTGGCCTGCAGGAAGCAGCACAGCCATGAGCAGCTCCTTCTCCTGCCCTACGACAAAAACAGAAAGTAAAAACACCGAGCAGATTCATAGTGCCACCTTTCTCTCCATGAGCCTCCCCTGCTATAAATAGCTACAAGAAATTGAACTGAAGAGTACTAGTCCACCATCACTGCAAACAAGATTTGGACATTGCTGCAATTAATCTTCCTGAATCAATAGGTACAGTTTTATAACCCACTGACCTGCCAATAAGAAGTGCACAAAGAAAATGATCGGATGGGATCAAAAGCCTTTAGATGGTGGTGGTTTTAACCAGCATACACAGGTTAGTCAAAACTGCAGCAGTGGTTCATCTAAGTGTGTATACTTCACAGAAATTGTCAGTTGTACGTATCTTTGCTTTCAGCTGTGTGTTTATTCAGTTGACACATCAGTACCATTTTAAATATATTTTTAGTATGTATGTTATATAATGCATCAGTGTTGTAACTCTCCAATATCCTCTAAGAAATCTATGGCCTTAAAAAAACAAATTCCAGGATTTTTCTTCTTTAGGAAATTTTGGCTTTCCTGTCTGACTCAAAATGAAACAAATTCAAAAACTCCAAATTCCCCCCCCCACTAGAAATTCCATTTTCCAGAACCTCTAGCATTAAAAATACATATTTCCAAAATAGCTTCATTGTTCTCCGAGTCTGCCATGGGAACAGCATTTTGCATTTATGGGCAAATTAAAGGAACACACTTTAAAGACATAAAAATAAACCTACCCAAATAAACCAGCAATAGGAAGCTAGCTCCTGGCAATTATCAAAAATGTATTGTGCTGCCAAGCCTTGAGATTTTATAGGGAGTATTTAGATTGTGAATCATGCTGCAGACAATTTAATGAAAAGATTCAGCTGTCATGTGATTTTGGAAGAGGAGGAATAGGAAAGAAAATCACCTCTAGCTTGAGGAGGAATACACTGAAATGCAAACTCAGAGACATGGCATAATAGGCACAGCTCTTCAAGTGATTGCCAGGAAGATTTCTGTGCCATTATAGGGCTTCTCTAAAAATAAGTTCCCCAATACCACTAGATCATGGAGTACCAACAGCCACCGATTCAATTACATTGCTATCCAAACTTTCAGAAGATCAGCCAAAACACGCTTTCAGCAACCCCTACTAAGGAAGTCTCCATGGGCATGTCTAGATCATGCAACAGAGCATGGTACTGATATCCACAGCGCACTCTGGAGAGTATCACACTTCCTCGGGGACAACATGTCTTCCATGGCCTGCTTCTGACTTGGGTCTGAACAGCTGAGTCCCCACAGCATTACAGCTTACACTGCTATGCTGCTCAGCCCTTCCTGCCTTTTCTGGTTCCTGGCTCAGACTGTGCAGAACAGTTTCAGTATCTCTGCACTTGCAACGCAGGCATGTCCTGAGTCACCCAGAAATGCTAGACTTCATGCAGAAATTTACGCTATTGCTTCCATGATAAACTATCTGGCTCTTCACCTATGCTGTTACAAGTTTGCAGATCCATAAGTCCCAAGATAACCTTCACAGATAAACCATACAGGCAATTTTGGTTTTCTCTGCTGCCTGTGACTGCCAACTGCAGCCTGCTGCCAGCCAGGAGCAGAAACCAAGAGTTCTGGAGTCCAGAGCTTCTGCACCATGGCACAACCCATGCAATCTGCTGCCAGTGGGCATTTTTTCCTCTTTGTGTAGAAGTGAATACATTTACATAAATGTAGTGTACAGGAGACTGCAGATTATAGCTTCAAAACTTGCTAATGACCATGCAAAGGATGATGAAGATTATAGTAGGGCTGATTTTTTGTTGCTTGGCTCATGGTTTTTTTATTTTTAAAAAAATTAGGCATTATTGAAACCACAGTTATTATTGTTAACTTCGAGCATAGTTCTTACCAGGTTTAATTATCTGCTTTCTCCCCATTTTGGCCTGGTATTTCATCCAATGTGGGACTTCAATCACCCATCCCAAAGGGAAAAATCCAGTATGCTCAGTGAGTTATTCCTTTCAACAGCCAGGTAGGTCATAAAATTTAAAAAAGTAATAATAATAATTAAAAAAAAAATCACAATGCTCCGTAAGTGCTCATTATCAACATGGGTTCCTAATTTATGCCTAGCTGTTTTACATCAGCACTGAACTTCCTGCCAAGCTTTAGAACAATGACATCCAACAGAGCTAGAATCTGTATGGGAAAGCACTAGGTTTTTATCCTGAAGGCCAAACAAGTAGCTGTTTGCAATTCAGCTTTGGCCTGACTATTCCATTACCTCACTTGGTTTTAAAGCAGTTGAAGTAAAACTATGTGGAACTGAGAGATCACAGAATACCATTTTTACCTGCAGGATTTCTTACTGAATCCACTGGATATTTCATATGACAAACAATATAATCACGTTTTTCAACGTATTTGCACTTAAAGTTCTTTGTATTTCCAAGAGCTTTTTGAAAACTCTGAACTGGCAGCATTTTAGGAAACGTACAATGGAGGAAGGGAATATTCTAGACAGGAACACTGAAGCACAAATTGCTTATCAGATGAAGAATATCACCTGATCTTTGATTTCTAGTAGACAACACAGGCCCTTGGTTTTCAAGGTCTCTGAAAGCCTTCCCTTGCAGGGAATACATTGACCTCCCTGAGAAGAATAAAAGGAAGAACTGAATCTTAAAGGAACTTTATAAGTACACATGAGGTTAACTTTGGGTTCAAACCCAATGTTCAGGTGTTTAATCATCATCTTCCAAAAGCTGTCTTAGAGGAAAGCAAGCATAGACACCCAAGGACAGAAAAAACAAATAGCTTCCCAATGGCATACTGCAAAGCTCTGCATTTTTGCTCAGGTTTTGTCTAGCTCTCCTTTTATGTAATAATTCAAGAATAGTCCACTGCATTGCATGTATACCTTGGCAAAAGGGATCCTGTAAAACTTTCAAAGTCTGGAATACAGGATCCAGCCATGTATCTGAATCAAAACTGTTTTAGCCACAAGGCCTGAGCCAAGAGCTGCTGCACTGGACATACAGACAAGCCCCATGAACTTTGATGGCCACAGCTCAGGCTCCAGACAACCTTCTTGTTCTGTTTGATAATGAGGGACAACTCCACACATTTTGAACCAAGGCTATGCAGAATACGTGATCTGTTACATGCTGAAGTTGTGGTATCTTACCTTGTAAACATCAGTGCCTTTGGATTACCATGAAAAATACAGCAACTGTTGCATGCAAACATGCACACAGGTACTAAATACAAAACTTGATTGTAGCTGTGAGCATAATGTGGCCCAAGAGCCCTGAAAGCAGCTCCACAGATCTGAACGCAGTTTATCGCATAAACACAGATGACAAGCACCACCTTGCATTAAAGCACGGACGGCCCAGCTTCACTTTTAAAAAAAAAAAAAAAAAAAGAGTTGTTTTTCTGGATGACCTTGGACAACGTCGATTTTGGCAGGGGTGGGAGAACACCAAGGGGACAGTGTGCGAGCCAGCTTCCACTTCTGCTTCATTTCACTTCGAGACAATGTTTGATTAGTTTGGATGAGAAACATCAGCTCTGTTTACCATCAGCGGAACTAAAGGCTGTTACAACGCATTGCGAGTGCCATCTGCAGGTTGACATACGTACTGGTGAGCCCTCGCAGGCCAAATATGCAGATAAATCTGCCCCACATCGGAAATCGTCACAGCATATCTGATGGAAAAGCTCAGAAACGCAGAAAGACTACAGAAATGCCTGTTTCAGTTAATTCAGATCACAAAACCACTCAGTCCTGTGGCAGCAGAGTGCAAGGGATGAACAGAGCAGTTTCCCCAGTATCTTTGCTAATTCTTCACCGTCACAAGTGCAGTGATGCTCGCTGTGAGCAGAGAAGGATATCAAGAAAGCCACCTTAACCTCCGATTGCTGGCAATGCCAGAAGGCAGGAGAATGATCTATGACCCCTTTCTTTATATAGAGAGAATAGGAGAAGTGTTTCCAAAATGTGCAGCTCAACTCGACAGGGCTCAGGTGTTGGGAGCTGTTTGGGAATGCAAGGCAGTTAACAGACTTCTCCAACTGAAAGGCGCACTGACATTCAGGTTAAAAGCCCTGAATAAGGAAAAGTTAAGAGTCTAAAATGAAATCGTCTTTGGATTTACAATCATAACTGTCTGAATTACGGTTACCTGATTCACACAAAGTAATTACTGACAAGCAAAGTGGCTGTCATTGCAGGAACATTGCAGTTACACCCACAGAGTGGTATTTCTTTGGTGATATCTTGATACCTACCTCATCGATAATGCCCGACTGCTAAATCTCACTGTGTGATAGTGTCATGGTTTAACCTGGCAGTCAGCAACTACTCACCAGACAGCCGCTCACTCACCCCTTCCCCTTCCCCATCAGTTGGTTGGGGAGGAGAAACAGACAAAAGGGGAAACTCGGGGGTGGAGATAAAGACAGTTTAATAAGACAACAAAGGAAATACTAATACTACTACTGATGATAATAATAATGATAATAATGAATATGCAAAGCAAACTGCATGCTATACAGTTTTCTTGCTGCCTGACGACCGATTTGCAGTGATCACGGAACCCAGAACTCACAGATTTTGGGAATTTTGCAAAACTCCCCAAAAAAACTGAACTCCCAGAGAAGTTTGAAATCCTGGACAAGACAGAATTCAAAATGAAGGAAAAGAGAATTAAAAAAAAAAAAAAAAAAGAAAAGGACTCCTGCCCCCCAGCCAACCCCTGTTCATAAACTGAGCATGACATCTATGGTATGGATATTTCCATTGGCCAGCTTGGGTCTCTGTCTGGCTGTGCTCCCTCCCAGCTCCTGCACACCTGCTCATTAGCTGAACGCGAGGAAGTGGAAAAAGTCCTCGATTTCTTAGCAACAACTAAAAACATCAGCGTTATCAACATTCTTCTCGTACTAAATCCAAAACACAGCAGCTGCTGGGAGGAAAATTAATCCTACCCCAGCCAACATCAGGACAGGTAGGCACTGTTCCTACGGTTGGCACTTTCAGGGTGGCAGCCTGTGAACAGTATCAGCACTGGCTGAGAAACAGTCTCAGGTATATGCAAGATGACAACCTCCCTCCCAGAAGCTCAGGCTTTTTAATCCAAATTCAAACATTTGTCGTCTGTGCATTCCGTGTGGAATAAATACAGTCAGAAAACTTGCCAGAGCATTGTGTAAACAGCAGTTATGAGAGAAAGAGACCCCACATTATATTTCTTATTGCCCACAATGCTGTGCTCTAAAATCACTGGCATTTTCCAAGCATAGATGTATGCAGAAGTGTGATCTATTTGGTCCATGCCCGAGTGGATAGTTACATCCAGATTTATAAATCTGTGCAGTTTCTAATCAGACATAGAGGGAGCACGTTCCACCTCTCAATCTAGTGCCTTGGCAGGTCAGTCAATCAGAGCATTTCTCAGCACAGCAATCCCAGATACACTACTCTTCTTTACATCCAGTTAGACAGCATTCAAAACCGTGAATGTTTTGCCCACTGTTGAAAATACCAAGAAAACTCATGAAAACTGCTTCTAGGCTAACCTTTGCAAATGCCTTCCTGAAAGAGCAGGAGATAAGAACAAATATATCAGAGCCAAAATAAAGCAGATTGTGGAGAACAAATTTATACTGTATGGCAGGTGAACTTTTTTTTCAGAGACCTGCCAACAGCAAATACTATTGCTTATACTGTCCATGTCACCATGTATGCCAGTACTACTACACTTCTTATTCTATTTTTTAAGAGAAATAAACACAACTTTTTTATTATTGTTAACACCAGTAATTAACATCTTGATGAGGGGAACGGGCAAATGCATCGATTTGTTTCAGGGTCTTAGCGTATGTTCTTTATTATATGGCTATATTCGGAACAAGTGATGTCAGTTATCCACCCTAGCAATGGCGAAGATATTCGCTGTCTTGAGAAAAATGACAAATTAAACTTAGGTTAGAATTAACTACCAACCAACTCTAAAGAGTTAAGCATAAAGAAGGGAATTAGGGACAACAAAACCTGTTCATAATCAGAATGGGGAGGAGATTTATTCCCCAACCATAAAATTGACCTCACTAGAAGCTTCTGCAGGAGAACTCCCCGTGTGGTAAATTTATGTTCTCCCCTCTTACCCTTGCTATTACTCTTTCCAAAGTGAAGAGTATTATATTCTCAAGTCCTTGACCTTGGTTAAAGCCTGAGATTCCTTTCACTTTTCCTCAGCGCATGTCCTCATGTCCATTTGCCAACACCACATTCCAGTGTCACACTGCAGACAGGCCTCATAAATTAGCAACAGTATTCTGGTGTGAATGTACCAGAGGAAACCATTCCCATCAAAGCTGGGGGGAAGTAACCAGGTTCGACTTGTATCAGTTGTTTCTAGATAGAAGGCACAGTAAACTTCGTGCTCGGAGTGCAGAAGTGAGCATGACTGTTCACAGTTCTCCAGGCAAAGCAATGAGATGCTCATTTGTGATATTAAGTAAGATGTAAAAGAATCAGATCCATAGGAACCCAAGAGCTTCTATACCCATGTAAACTATACTTTTCTTGCTCCTCTTCACCCTCCTTCCAAACACCCACCTTCATCTGAACACATATGGTCATCCAGTGAACTAGATTCATACATGCTTTACTCTGAATTTGGCCTCATGAAGTGAATGGAAATGTGTCCACAGTTATTCACAGACAGACATGCAGAAACAGTATAGATGGAGGACTAACAGAGGGGTTACAAAAGTCAAATAGTTCTATTCTGACTTACCCTAGTACCTACACATGCAAGCTGCATATCTGTAAGGTTCCTAAACCCTCATAAAGGGATGTATCTAAATTACATCATCCAGTGCAGCATGCTTTAAGTGAGCTGTTGTTTCCATGTGCAGACAGTAACACAGCTTGCTGTCATCTCTATTGTCAAGACCATGGCATTTTTCTGTCTTTACTCACCCGTTTCTAATTTGTTTCTTACATCTAGAGTGAGGTAATACTCAGAGAAGACTAAAAAAAGGTAACTGTGATCCAGAAGTGTGAGATGTAACTGGAATTATGAAGCTAATATATCATGGGGAAGGGAGATTCAGAAAATATTAATGCCACAAAGGACATTAAATTAATGAGTTTCAGCTCCTCTATATTACATGATCTTCACTTCATTCATTACCCCAGTATTGCATCTACTAACAGCTGACCTCAACACATCTTCCGGAAAGGCACCTAATGTTGATTTCAGGATGAAACCTCCCACTAATTTGTGATTTTGGATGAGGCCCTGTAGAACCCGGCTTGCAACCTCCAGCCTAAGGTATATTTTAATAAATTTGCAAAAGGAAACTCTAGAAATTCAAGCCTATTGCCAGAAGGCTTAAATTCACAGTAGGTCACATGACATTTTAAGAGACCCACCAATCTAAATTGCTGTTTTCAGTCTGTGTGATTTGTCAATGGTATGCAAAGCCATCCCATCACAGCTGAAAGGTAACACTGAAGTTCACTGGCAAGCCAAGCAACAGAGTATTCCATCAAGAGCTGAATGTTTAATTAAAAGAAGGTTGCTGGCTAATGGAATGGATCCAAAGAAATAGGTAACAAAAGAGATTCAAGGGATTGGTTAATAAAAATATGCTAGGAGAAATAAATATGTTTAACATTGTTAAGAGGCACGTAGGAGCAGACATGCTAGCATTCTACAGATATTTCAGGGTTGTTAATTCATCTCCTTCCTTGGCATTCATCTCCTTAAGGGGACTAAAGGGATATAAACAATGGAGGGGGGGAGAAGATTGAGCGAAATATAAATTGAATGTGACACAGAGGAAGAAAAGAAGACATAAACAGTAGCTGCCATCAGGCAAAGTGAAAGAGATACGTTCCTGTTGCTGGAAATATCTTAAACTAGACTAGGCCAACACATGGAAAGGGTACTACAGGAAAACAAAACTAAAGTCTAATACATTTTTGTCTTATGCCACAGTGAAATACTTGAGTAATAACCTGCCTTGTGTGCATCAAGAAGACAAAGCATTTAATCTATGTAAAGCAGAATGTGTCAATCGGGATTTTCTCTGAAATACCCAAAGCAGAAGCACCTTTACAGAAGATTAATTTCTGACAGAGGATGCTTCAAATCTAAAGCAATAAGGTATAACATGATCTGACAGCCAGAGCTGAGACTGGAGAATTTCTGGCCATAAGATTCTTAAAAAAAAAAAAAAAAAAAAGAAAGGCGCTGTTCAGTCACTGGAAGAACTTATCAAAGATCCTCTTTCAAATTTTCTAAATAAAGACAGGATGTATGTTTAATCATCTGCTATGAACATGCTTTGAGGAAAAGTTATATGTTTTGGGCGGAAGCTTTTGGCTTCATACCAAAATTCCTGGACAAGCCTCAGTTACACTGTGCTATGAGGAAATAATAATAATAAAGTCTACCTGTAGTGATTGCCTCTTATTCCAAAACAAACAAAAAACTCTTCCATGCAATACCCTGTACTCTTCGAAACAGTGGAAGGGTAGTCGCCCTTATTGCAAATACTCTGTAGTTTTTCCCCTGCTTCTTTACTAGCTGCTGATTTCCACCTTATTCTCAAGGTCCTCAGATTCCACTGCTGCAGTTACTATTGAATTTTCTATTGCTGTTGCTCATAACCATCCTCTTCTATGTCCCAACACTTTGCATTACTGTCCCATAAATTGCTTGCAATTTCTCATAGGCTTTGAGACCTCCCTCCAACCTAATGCCATGATTTTCTGATTAGAAGTCTCGCTGCTGTCATGCTCTTGCAGTGTTCATGCTAGCTTTCAAACCTGGGACACAGCATCCTGGTCAGATCCAAGTGTTTGAGAACAGCAGTATGAATATACAGGGCCCCCAAAACAGCAATAGTTTTTAAGTACAAGAGGAGTAATGAAAAAATCAAGCCAGAAAACAGAAGTCTCTGATTCAAACTCTTACCTGTGCTACCTCTTCAAAATCATCATGTCGTTTCTGCAGTGCCCGTGCTCTGTGTAGAGACTTCCCCACTCCTGTATGTTTACTCAGAAAGGCTTCCCCGTGATTTTCAATCCAGTCCAGTACCTGCCAGAAAAGCAGAACATCCAATTACCTCTCTTGTCTCAGCAGCACTGAGAAATTCTCAAGGTGAGGACAAAACAGCTGCAGAAGTACTGCTTTCTGCTTGCTATGGCTAAACACATGTCGATCTGTCAAAGTCCATTCCAACTGGATAGAAGATAAATGTTTATAGATGTTACTGGTAAATTAGAATGACTGGATTTTTACTATTCAATTTATTTTGAAGTGTATCTTAGTTATTTGAGCATGGAAAATATTAGATATTTATTTTCACAGAAATGAATTTTGGGGAACAGGAATCCTAAATCTGCCATCTTTAACAACAAGAACCCTCCTTTTAAAAGCTCCTTATGTAAATTGAAAAACGTTGATAGCTGATTTCACACAAACAGCAGATTTCAGTGGAAAGCATCTTAAATGAGTCCAAAAGCATGATGGAGAAATCAGTTAAAACTTATTTTGATGTGAGGAGAAAGCATTATAAGAGTAACCAGTACGAAAACCGTAAGAATCCTTCACTGCAGGCCACAAAACATTGATAGTATGCCCTTTCCAAGTCTTTCAGGTTTTCAGTTCAAAATATAATGGATCTTTATGCAAAAGTAAAGTGCAAAATCTTAAATTCTGAGAGTTAAAGAGGATTTTATTAGAAAAATAGATCAACTGTATGAGCACCACCCATTTGGAGCTCTTTCTCACAAGAATATTGGCACTGAAATTTAGATCAAACATGTCTGAGGTCTACTACAAGCTGGAAAAAAAAATTGAACTTGACAACATCAGCTTGGGAAATTTCAGGGTGTGATCTCCACCCTTCCGCATCATTTTCCCAGTACACAGAGGCGAAGAGAATAAATAGTACTGGATCAGTACTGGTATTTGTGTAAGTAGCTAGGACTTCATTCAGCAAGGAGCCCTGCACTCACAGGGAGTTATTGATCCTCGCTACTTCTGATGCTAATGGACTAGCAAACCGTAGCTGGTATTTCTGCCACACTGAAGGGAGAAGACACCGCAAGCGTCTCCAGGATACTGATACAACCACAGAGTAGTAACCTCTGCAGCTCTGAGGCCTGCAAGGGCCTTCAGATCCGCGTCCTTTCTTTGTGCAGCAGTGGGGTGCAGGCAGCGAGTGTGGGCCCTGGTGACGCTGGGCAGGGCTGCAGGATGCCTTGCAACTTGTGACAGCAGGGGCTGAGAGGGGTTCTGGTGCCAGGGCACAGGGCCGAGGTGGGAGAGAGCTGTTGTGCGAGGAGCCACTTGTCTCATGTGGGGCTGATAAATGAGCAAGTATTATTGACTAAGCCTAGAAACCTAAGAGTGGAAAAATAGATGTGATTATTTTTTTTATTTCATGGCTTGGTTGTACAGAATTTAAACCACCTGGACTTCGAGTCTTTTCTGTACTGTAGATCCCAAGCATATTTTTATAAGTTCCAAGTACAAACAAAGCTTTATACACATATACTTATTCCCCAACCCTATTACTTTGCTGGAAAAAGCATTTTTTTAATTAATATTTTGTGCTTACGAGATATTTTTCATCTACAAAGTATAAATCATTTCACAAAATGGGGATTCAAAGTACTTTATGTCCTACAGGGACAACACGTGTTTGGCATAAGTGTCACTGTGGGGAAGAGTAAGCAGGACCAGGTGTGTTGGCAGTTCAGTCATTGCCCCCTGCTTCCCTTTCTCTGATCAGTTTGTCTCCCATTTGCTCTGAGTAGAGAATCCCAAATACATTCCTTCCAACTGTTTGACAGCCATGTGTCAGCTGGTCTGCTAAGAGCTTTTCTGCAAGATATTCTTGACCAGGAATCTGTATATAACTTGCGATAACATTAATTATTGGAGGGTAGCCTTCTAGCAGTTGTGTCATACATAACGTAACAGTGTGTAAATAATTCCATCAACATCCTCTTTCTTCTTTTCAGGTGTTTTCAACTTATCTTTATCAAGGGAACCAGATCAAAATTCAATTTTGAAAAAAATCTCATCTAATGAGGCCTCATTTTTTATTTTTTTTTAATGGCAAATGGCTTTAATTTAAACAATCATCATAGAATCATAGGTTGGAAAAGACATCACGTCCAACCATCAACCCAACACCACCATGCCTGCTAAACCATTTCC
>Ga0181612_122984_pt1 | contig 21189 bp, 13 predicted proteins | sample HoacroProtozoa21_FD_119630 | JGI IMG/M metagenome (GOLD analysis project Ga0181612, IMG submission 119630) | Hoatzin crop microbial communities from Cojedes, Venezuel. Combined Assembly of Gp0051906, Gp0051904, Gp0051908
CATTGCTATCCTCAAGCAGATCGACACTCCCGCCCAATTTGGTGTCACCTGCAAACTTACTGAGGGAGCACTTGATCGCCTCACCCAGATCATTTATAAAGATATTAAATAAGACTGGCCCCAACACTGAGCCCTAGGGAACACCACTTCCGACCGGCCGCCAGCTGGATTTAACTCCATTCACCACCACTCTGCGCTCAGCCATCCAGCCAAAAAGCCTCCACCTTTGTGGTGAAAGACAGGTTTCTTGATTTAAGTTAGTTATCAACCACAGTAAAGAGAAGTTCATGCTGTGGATGCAAGTTGCATTTTTGTCATTTTACTAGCCATTCCAGAGTCTCAACGTTACCTCCTGTTAGACACAACTCAAGACTCAAGTCTCTAAGATGTTATTAACCAGTACCTTTTCTCAGTTCCTCCAGCTAAATATTTGTCACCAAGACAAGAAGGATCTAAGCATACCTGTAAGGGAACACCCGGTAGTTCTTCTCTTTGATGCCCATGGTTTCAGTAATGTTATCTGCTATAACTCGAGCTTTCTTCATAGCATCAATAAAATCAGATGATGTTTTCAGTACAGTATGGTAAGTCATAAAATAAGTAGCTCCAACATCAGATTTGTTGTTTATCAAGTTGACAGCAGAGTTATATGCAGCATGTCCTCTATATAAACATAGTAATATTTTAGATGTCAATGTCAGTAAGCACCATTCAAATTTATTAGCTTATTAGCTTTTATAACTTATAATCTTGTTTTTATCAGTTTTCAAAGCTGATAAGAACTTCAGAACACAATATATTTCAAAACTGCACAGGATATACTAGAACAGACTGACTACAGAAGTTACTTCTCTTAGTACAGGGGGAAGCTACTGTTCCATGTAGTTGATGATGCATTTGTTTTCCCAGTTTTGTTTCAGAAAATACTACAGAACAGCCAAGATATCAGTGTTTGTATGCCTTTTAGAAGGCCATGAGATATGTGACCTTACAGACATAGAAAAGTCACACTTTCCAAGCAAGTATCTTTGGCACACTGTTCTAAGATGTATAGACTGTGGCTCTTACCCTTTGCCACATTTAGGATTAGGGTTGTCCGATAGGAACATTGGCAAAAATGTCATGAAGTCTTTGCCCTGTGGTCTCTGCTTGCCTTCTCGAGTCAGTGGTCGACAACGAGTGCAGGATGGATCGGTGACTGAAGACGAATACAAGAAGGTCAACTACAGGATCAAGAATTCTTTGTCGTGACACTAGTAACTTCTGACTTGCAATACTACAGGATACCATTCCACAGAAAGCATTTTCACTGATGAAGTAACTGATTAGCCCCGAAATTCTGTACAAAATTTGTAGCCTTTTTTATTTATTACTAATAAGGTAAGGGCTACCAGAGAACTCAGTTACTTGTGCACTATCTACAACAAAGCTAGTAAGAATCATACCAAACTGAAGCATCTCAACCAAATCAGAGTACTAAGTTTGTGTGCACTAGTAAAGCCAGTAGAAGGATCAAAATTTTCATAACAGGTTATTTTTGACTAGTCATCACATTGGCTGTCTAGGTAGGCCGTCTTCAACCTGCAGCATTCCAGTAGAATATTTAAGTTTACACAAACAGCAGTTAAAACAAGTTAGAGGGCAACTCAAGAGGTGCCTGCTCACAGTAAGAAAAGCTATTCACCTGACTCACACCACAATAAAATGTTCTGGCTGTGAAACTTAGAAACCAAGCTAATCTGCTAGCAACAAGATGGATGCTAATACCTGAAGCATTGCAAAACTGTCCAGTGGTATTGTAGACTCGGCAACAGGATGACTGTGGCTTCACCCAGTCAAAGTAGTCATCAATCCAGGATGATGGGGCATAGCCTATCCTTGTGCTAGTAAGATAATATAACATAACCATCGTCAGTAATTTTATGTTTCATTCCAGAACACATCCCTTCATGCTTCCATTGCTGACTTACACCATGTCAGCTCATTCTGGTCCAAGCTACTTAGCTCTCCATGTAGTGCCCTGCTCCAGTATCCCATCCAAGAGACAGTCTTGCTTCTAACACAGCGACTAGCTAACAGCAGGAGCTTCTTCCCTGCATTCAAGTTCCACTGTCAAGCTCAACTTTCCACTCCCCTGTCCACTCTACACCTGATTCTATTGCAGATATTGTTGCCCCAGTTTTCAAGCAAGGGTCCTCCTTCAGTTAAGCTGAAGTAAAACCACTGAACTACAGTGGAGGAAATCAGGAAGAGACTTTCTTCAGCTGTTTTCTACTGAACTCCAGATACAAGTCCTGCTTAGTCTTGCTAGGCCAGTTTACTCACCAAGTTTAGAAGCTGAACATGCAAGTCACTTTCCAGGAGTGCTTAACCATACTGAGAGGTTCTCACGAGTTTTTCTTCCTGCCTTTCCCAGATTCCTTGAAGAATCAAGCCCCTTTTCCAAACCCAAGTACATCAATATATCCCACCAGTCCAGACAGGTTTTATTTTCATTCTAGGAGATTGCCACAGCTTCTTCCCTTCCCCCCACTCCAAACCACAGTATAAAACAAGTACAACAGAGTGTCAGTTGCACAATCAGCAGCTGAGCCTGAACTAAATTGAAAGGACACATTGGTCAGATACATCTCTCCCATGTGACTATGCAGAGAAAAGCATGGAAGACTTACTAGCTACCAATTTCTGCAGCATTGAAGACTTGCTGGACAAGTGAATCATTATTACATCCCATTCCACCACACACCATGTTCTGCCCTTCCAAAGAGGTGTAGTTGTGCCCTTCTTCTAGGACGAAGTAGACGGGAGGACCTGCATGCAGGTATTTGCCGAGCTGGCTGAAGTAATCCATTACATAGGAGTCCTTAAAAGGAAAATTTTGAGTTACTATTACATAATGTTGAGGTAGCACAAGAAAATAAAGATTACACTTCAGCCACAAATTGCCGATCAGCGACATGATCTTAAGACTTACATCTGGCATTGAGAGAGACTGATCCAGTCCAATCTCTACATTGCGCATAACTGCTGCACTGAATGACAGAACACCCACGAACACCGCTATCTGCAAAAAAAACAAATTCATGGAAGCGAGAACTGTACAGAAACAGCAAGCAATAGAAGTCATTTACTAAGTTAAACTAGAGCCTCTTTCTACGGTTCCTATTAAGTATGCTACCCAGGTTTAGTACAACAGCAGCAGTAAAACCTAGCTACTCAGAGCTCCTTTTGAAGCCATAAGGGAAAATTTATACTTAGATGGCAGCAGTGAAAAGAGATGTCAAACATCTTCTGTAAATAAGCACAGTAACCTTAAACTGAATCACAGATTCAGCAACACTACTCTAGATTAATGCAGTGTAGGAGCCAACAAGCGCTGACTTTTTGACATACACCTAAGTTGATTTGATTGTCAGTAATGCAACTCTTAAATCTGGGGTTTGGACAATCCAAATCCATTTACTAGAAATACTCTTGCAGTTACAAAAGCTTACTCCAATAACTAGCGTTGAAAGCAAAAATACTAGAAGCTTCATTTGTTTCCTTGTGTTGAAGGAAATGATGACTGCTTACATTAAACAGAGTATACATACTACTATTGGTCTCATCCAATCTTTAAGCAGATATGGAGAATACAGATTTTTGAAGAACAGAAATAGGATGCTCTCAGAACGCTGGACTCCACTCATTTCCTCATTGCTTTTGATGCAACACAGAATATCCAGTCTATTCCTCTGAAAATGGATTAAATGCCAGATTTAGTACAGTTCTGCAGAAGATACCCTCCCTATTACACTGCAGTTACAGGTGCATTTATACTTACCTCTTGACGCTTAATATCCAAGCCCAGGAGACTTACAAAGCAAGTGACTTGAAGAATAAAGTCTATGAGCACAGCCATTCCAGCAAAAAGGGAGAACGTGCGAACCGCTGGCATCGTAGACAGTGTCCCTGAAGGAAGTGACCCAGTTTGTTAAGCAAGCTCTCTTCTCTTGGAAATGCATGAGCATTTTCTAGACAGATCTTCAATTTAAGTGCTACCCTTAGAGCAGGACAAAGAGCCTTTCTCTTCAGGGTAAAGAAAACAGCCGATACAAGCCTGGCTATGACTGCTGTCTTTGACCTGTTTGACAGCATTAAGGCTGTGCAAAGAAGTGACTAGCTTTAAGACACCTCAATTCCAAAGTTACTAGTCTTGTGCAGACTGCATAAGAGGGTAGTTAAGGACTGCTGTCAAGCGAGATCTTGCTCCAGTATTAAGCTACTCAAAGCAAGTTGAACCAATGGAAAATTCCACTCCAAGTAAGTAAGTTCAGTATGAAAGAAGGCAAATTTATACTTCAAGGATAACAACAGATATGTCTAAGACATACTGTAAGAGTGAACCTCAAACATACTCTGTCATGGGGCATTTTTCCAAGCAGTGGCAAGATCACTGAATGTAATATAGGAGTTAGTACACCCTGACATCTGATATATTACCGAGGTCACATTTAGACTTGTCAGTCACTACAAATCAGTAAAGACCTCCCGCATTTCAAACTGAAGAGCTTGACAGAGTCAGAATTAGATCTTTTTGACTATTCCAGTATCTCAAAGTACTACAAATGCCTATCCTCAGCAGAGGTCAAGTGAAACTTGATTACAGCAGTGAACAACTAAGCTAAACTTCCTCTACAAATTCTTGCTTTGTTTTTGCGTCTTAATTTTGCATTTATTCTTGCAACCTGCTGGCACGATAAGGCCCTTATCTTCAAATATTAAAGAAGTCTTACCAAGAAAGAATGCTACAGTCTCCGAAAGAGATGAGAGAAACATACTGGGTGCCACATCTCCCAAGACTCTGCCAATCTGTTTATCCAGAGTTTCACCCTGACGGCGCTCATCTCTCTGTTTTAAGGCAATCATTTATTATAATTAGGAATCATGCAATTTAGAAAGTGATTTCATATGGCTTTAAAAAAAAACCCAACAACTCCCAAACATCTAAAGCTATCTTTTATCATTTTCACTGGATTAACCTGAGGTCGCTAAAAAAGCGGATTCCCTAACACAAAAGCAGCACGGACATCTCCTGTTGCCTTGCTTCATCCTTAACTTAAAACACAGTAGTAAGCTCAGTGCTTCAGCCCAAACCACACACTTGCCAGAGGCAATGCCAGTTTCAGCAGGTTATCGAGCATATCAAATTAGAAAGCCGGTAACTCTCTAAAACTTAGCATCAGAAGTCCCTGGTCTGAAGCATGCAGTTTAGTCTATGATTACTGTTCACAATACACTAAAATTACAAGTGATCAAAATAGTAGTCAAGTTCTACAACTATCAAAGAAGTGCATTAAAAATATTCAAAGTGTTATTCATTTGTACATCATTAGTATGTGCATCAGGAAGTATGTCAAAGGAGCTTGATATCAACCAGCAGTAAGAAAAAGCAGAGGCCTTCCATTTTGGGGGGGGGCTGGTATGTGGGTGGAATGTACATACGATCTTGTCTCTCTTCAAGACCACTAGATATCCTGTGAGAGTTCAGAACTGCTCAGACTGGTCTGAGCAATGGAATGTAGAAGATTGTCTGCTCCAGGTTAACAGCCTTCAAAGATGACAGGCACATTTAGAAAGCCTATATGAAAGAATACATACCTGAAGTGTCTGGACTATAATAAAAATGTTGTCCACCCCAATAGCCAGTACCAAGAAGGGAATTACTTCTATCACAATCAGTGTCAGTGGGATTCCAAAGTAGCTGAAAATGCCTATAGAACATGCCACTGAGCTCAATACAATCAGGATGCCTGCAATGCCCAGGGAGATCTTTGAATCCACCTAAAAAATTGTAATGACTGTCAACCAAACCAGCATCATCACCACATGGGACAGATTACAGCAGAAAAACAATCACATTCTTACATTTAGTGTATTTAGTAGAAAGTTTACTTTTCTGGTTCTTTTGAAGATTCATATGTATAAAAAACCTGTGAAGCTACAAGCCTTAAAGCTTAAGTTAACTGCGCACTTCAAGTGAAAATAGACTAAGCTGAGGCTATGAAGCACACATGAATTGTCAAGTGTGACAAGAAGGGCAATGGTCCCCCTAGCTCCTGTCCAAGGAGGACTCAATCCTTTCAGGCAAGGCTGAATATGACCATTCTGCAAAAATATTTAAGTCACTTAAAGCTGAGAAAAACTACTCAGCAAGCCGTAGCTTCAGTGTTTATAGCAATAAGAACTTTACACATACCAGCAGTCTTCTACAGCTCTGGATATGTCCCAAAGCTATGGAGATGTACACAAACATTACAGTATAGCTTATCAACACAGTGACAATATCACTCGTGCTTTCACGACTGATTTCATCTTCAATACTCCGTTCAGCAGAAAATGATATAGTTAAGTTTGGATTATCATAGTTCTTCACAAAGTTAAAAAACCTAGAAAAAAAAAAAAAAAAAAAAGTGTCACGCTCACTTTAGAGGATAAAGCATCTTCTATTAGAAATACTTGGAAGTCCGTTGAACACAAATCTAAATCATCTGTGTGGTACTGTGGCCAGACAGCATTTTGAGGGGCCTTCCTCATTTTTAGGAGATAGGTGCTGGCTACACATCCCTAGAACTGTACGTCAGGCACTAGAAATATACTATGCTGAAATACTTTCCATGTTCTCTCCAGAGTTTGAGGAAAATCAGGTATCTTGCATAAGCTATGTCAAAGACTAAGCACAATTTTCCTCAAAGCTAGACGTAGAAGTACACACATGAAATATGAATGCAGCTTGCTTACAGTACTTGAGCAATTTATTAGTCCTTGTTTCAGTGCCCCTAACTGAAGGGAATTGCTTGTGACACAAGTAGATGCCAGTTATACTTGTATTTAGTCTCCGACTTTTAGTCCAGTAGTTTTCATCTGAACTGTTAGCCAGACCAACTGGCCTGTGTAAGCCAACATCAGCTCTTCTTGGTGGTGAAGGGGATGAAAGCTGTAGATCCTCATCCAGAATACCTTTTTAAAAATTAAACTTTAAGAATTGCAGGATAATGCTGGACCTTTCCACTGGTGGTTAATTGTCCAGTAGATTGAAGAGTCTACCTGTGTAACTCTAGCAAAAGTAAAATACACCAAATTCTTTATGAAGTTACTTCTCAGCAAGTACTACTGGACCAGATGGCCACTAACAAGACTAGAACTTATCTCCCCAAAGCAACTGACGTATGCCAGATAAATCGAAAGTTTTACAACCAGTGTAGTCTGTCCTTAACCAGTTTTGCTGCTTCTCAAAACATCTTTGTAATTATGCTGAGAAACTCTCAGTACAGTACAGGTGTTTTTCATGTATCTACATTTGAAGCTGCTCTAAGCACTGTATGCATTTCAGAATACAGGAAACCTACTTACTCTTTTTCCCATGCCAAAACTTTCATTAGCTTTCTTGAGTCATTGTAGTAGTTGTTGACAGGAAAAGTAATAACAAGAGCTGTTGCATTATTATAGTTATCATCTATAGAGGAAAAACAGTTGTCGGGCATTATGAAATGGAGCTTACATTCTAGTATAGGCAGGTACAATTAAGCTTAACATGAGCATTGTCCAAAGCAATCCCATCCCTACAACCCCATTAAATGTAATCTGTTTAACAACACCGAGTTCTTAAAACACACTACTGAAATAAGAACAGAAGCCCATAAATAATGAATAATTACTCATGAATACAATCTAAAGTGCTTATCACGTTCATGGCACCCCAACATCAAATTATTGCATGGTTAGACAAGGGGCTACTATATAACCAGCACTTATGACCTGCCATCTAATAAGAAGCAGGATGTGGTTTTCCTAAACACTGTGCCTCTTGCATACTTAGATTTTACTCAAAGCAAGTACAAAACCCCTACAGTTTAATGAAGAAGTGCTTGCCCTCAAGGCTATTTTAGTACATGTGTGTTTGATGTATCTATCAAGTTATGTTTAGCTGAATAAATTGCTTGAACAAAACTCTGGCTTCAGAATATTTATGGAAATTTTCTTTGTGAACACAACCTGTTTTCAACTGCTTTGTCAGATCAGTGACAGAACTTCATTCTACCTCAAAAGCAAAATACATGCATATCCCAGCATGTCAACCTGAAATACTTCATATTTTTATCTAGTCTCCAGAAACTAGAGATCCTCTAGCAGGCCCAAAGCAGACTGAACATTTGAATACTTGTCAACAGTATAAGTATGTTCCAGTAATAAACTGCTTGCATTTTGCACTTCCAGAATAGTCTGCCTCAAATCTCAGCAGTGATCTACTGAAAAAGTTATTTAAAATAACCTTATTTACTGAAAGTTTAACAAAACTCCAGTTTCTATGGAGTACATTTAAACATCTGTGTTAAATGAGAATGGACCTTTAGTACCAAAAACCAGTACACCAGTGTGTACTCTCAAGATTTAAACTGCAGCACTGTTTTGCCACCTACCATCATATCCTCCCAACACCAGCCATGGAAATACAGGTCCACCAAATGTTCCTAAGCAGGGATCATGAAGCAAGCTTGTGTCATTCAGTGATGCTGGAGTCCTAAAGAGACCACCGGCAATAACTGTTAGCTTCTGCTTGACAACTGAGGCACAGTACCATGGGACAAAGCAGTAAAAAGCTGCTATGTTCTAACTGACTATCAAGAGAGAAACGAGACAAGATCACCAGTGATATATTGGCCTTGTGCTATGCTTGCTTTGAATTTTAACACAGTTTTAAAGGTGTCCGCATTATAACTTCTAAGACAAGGGGTAGCTTCTACCCAACTGAACTATAAAATGAATTGAAAGATTAGAAACTGCCTTCGGTTAACAGAACTACTTCTGAGAAGTGTTTGAAACATGTTTAAGGTAAACCAGAGCCACTGTCTGCACTAAACCAACCGTAACTGGAAACCCAATTCAAGCATAACTCCTGATGAAGTACTAAGACAGAAACACAAGTGACCTATACTAGTCTGCAGTTCCACATAGTATTGTGAGTTTAAAAAGGAGTAAGAAAATGTTCAAGGGGGCAGTGAGAACTAGCCAGTTTCATCTGCCAGCAAGACAAAGATCTAGTTGGCCTACAGTTCGAAAAAACGTGCAATTGTACTGCTTACCGAACACAGTATAAGAAGTGAGTGTGGTAGTCAGCATAGACAAAGAACCCATCCCCATCAGCGTGATCTAGAACAGAATGACTGTTCTGAAAGTAGTTGAGTACACTCATTATAGTGCAGTTGTTGTTGTAGGGAGCAAGAGGAGCCAGGCAAATGTCTTTCAGCATTACAGTCTCATTGTCAAAAGAAGCAGTTATGTTGACAATAGCATCCTGCAAATCCAGCACCTTGAAAAAAAAAAACCCATAGTTAAAGAGCAGCATAAGAAAGCATTTCCCTTACAAGACAGGACTTATGTGCATACTATATTTCTCTAAGTTTCCAAAGACAGAAGCACACATCAATGGAAGCACATGACAATCTCATTATTTCTGTGTTCACACCAAGAATGCTTACTGGGACTTAAAGGCAGACTTACAAGCTAATGGAAGAGGTCAAAAGACACGGTTTCCAGCAAAAAGCTTCTATAGTAAGACTAGGATTTTTAATATAAATATCTAGTGACTGTTTTGATGAATATATGCCATTAGAGATGGAAACCAACTCCATATCGTTATACCTGTTACACATGTTCAGATCTTTGCTCTTGGGAAGTCCCAATTACCTGATGGAGAATCTGTTTGGTAAGTGGAGGCCCAAAAGGTACATCTGCTCCCGATGGGTAAGGCGAATAGGTGTCTGGAGGGCTCTCTGGTGCTTGAATAATAAGTTGTTCAGTACGAAAGAAAGGCCCAAAATGTGTGTCAAAGTACTCCTTCTCCTTGCGAGCTTGGCTGCTTGGGGCTGACCAGAGATCTACAGGGTTTGTAGTTGCTTTAATATATACAAAGCCTGAGCAGCACATTGCAATGAAGACCACAGAGAAAAGGATAACAGGACGTGGATTTCTGACACAGAAAGCCCCCCATGATGTGAATGTCATCCTTAGGCCATTCTCAAACCTTTCACCAAGCCTCTCACCACAGGTAATCTTTCCTGTAACAGCAAGAAGGAAACAGGAAATGATTGAGAAGTCAGTTAAGCAGCATTTTTGGGAAGCCCGCTAGGAAAGATGAAATTTTATTCTAGTTCTGTTTGTAGTAAGTACCAGAAGCTATATCTACACTGACAGTCAAACCCAGGGACCAATCCTCAACTGACATCAAGGAGGCAGAAACCAGCTCGTCCCCAACACTGCCCCTTCTAATGCAAAACTGTCTTTAACAGCAGTAGGCACAGCAAATAAAGACAGGAAGCAGCTAAAAGATATGTATGCATTACAATGAGCTACCTGAGCTGCCACACAAATTAAACTACAGTTCTTTCATGGCATGCTTTGAATGGATACATGGATGGGTCAGAACATGATCAAATTGATCTTCGCATCATGTTGCAACCTTCACCCCCAGCTATGAAGCACTCCATAACTTATTAGCATAGCTAGATTCATAAACTGTGCAACCAGGGATTTCAGCATCCAGCAAAATAGGTTTGAGAGAGAGACTGGCCAACAGACTGAAATAAAGCCCTCTAAAAATGGATTATCTGGCTCAACAAAGCTAAAATTCCAGAGCCCATCTACAGGAAGGGGGTGTACTTAAGCTGAGTTTCTAATAAATTTATTGCTTTTATCCAAGACGTACCATTGTCACGATGGGAATTCACAGAAAACGCTATATTGCTGTCAATTGGTGTGTACTCCGAGACAAAGTGCCGCCTCCTGCAAGATAAAAAGCTATGTTACCCTGCTCCCTCAAAAAGGTATCTTCTGGGGTTTGTACAGTAAGAATAGAGCCCAATGTTAGTATAGGATGTTAGTTAGGATATTTGACTCTCCCAGAATCTAGAGGCACCACATTCCCCCTACACCCATCCACTCAAGAACAGCAATATCCAGTTTTATGATCCTTTGGAACAGCTTGCAGTCACGCTGGCTGCCTTAATAAGCTTTTTCAGCTTGGATCAAACATGTGTTCTCTATGCATATTTAGAAGAGCAGTAGCATGGACAGCACAGAGAATCTCTTTAAATTGATGATAACTTAAGAGTACCAACATTTGCAAGAGGAAATACTTCACTTCGTTAGTGAAACCGCTTAAGTAACACCTACCCAGCCTGAAGAAATGGGTAAGTGAAGGAAAAGGAAAGTATGGTACTTTCTGTCCTGAAGACATGCAAGTTATAGCGCAAAACGTTTAGGACAGACTGCTTATACTCACTCCTGATAGAATAGGAGATAAGTTCAATAGTCTCCCCATGGTGATATAAACAGACCTCCAATTATGGCAGGATGTTTTGAGTAATGAACCAGACTTCTCACCCTTACCATTTCTTGTAGTTTACTATGCTTGTTGCCCAAGATAAGGTGGCTGAGTATGTTGTAAGTTCGTTGTACCCACTAGCCTTTTCCACACAAATTTAAATTTAATTCTTATTATGTAGCAGTTTCAGATTGCTAGTCATAATTCAACAATAGTAGAGTTGCACAAAAAGTACCACCACACTTGACGATATTAGATAGTAGAAGCCTCTGGAAAAAGCTATTAAGAAATATTAACAGGTCCCCACTGTTCTGGACCGCCAGCACACCCACACCAAAGCATTTACAGCTACAGTTACTTGTGCTCTTTACTAGGAAGTATCACACAGCATAGAGAAGCTGGCCTGCTGCCTTGTACTTTACAAAACACTAATTACTGGAAGCTCAGCTTTTCTTTGGTTTTCTTCAAAACAGGAGACTAAGGAAAACTGTTCATGACTTAGTTTTCCCGCAGACTAATCCTTGTAACAAAATAGTCACTGCCCTATTGCAAACTAAGTTACAGTTGCATGTGGCTGCCAATACTACATACTGCTCTTTCCCACTGATCCTGAATTGAGTTCCTACAATGTTACTATCTTTAAGTCAAATTTTTAATGATTCTTTCTCCTTCTGCCACCTCTCCTGACAAAGTATGGTGTGTTAAACACTTTATTGCACATGTAACCACATGTAATGGAGGATTTAACAAAACACTGCACGTGGCAAACAGGCCTCTCCACTACTGGAATTTCCTAGCTCATTCCAATTACAACTTAAGGAACAAGTGATTTGAGGAAGAGAACAGGAACTGCATTTTTACTTAGTCATATAGATTCTCCAAGATTAGTTCATAGTGTACTAACTCAGTCTTAAGCATTGCAAAACCCCACAGCTTCCAGAGAAGCTTGACATTTGAGTACAAAGGCAGTTCACAGCTCCTGGAAGGCAGTGCTCTGGTATCTTTATGCATATTTAAAAGACATGTAAACACGGCACTTAAGGACATGGTTTAGTGGTGGACTTGGCAGTGCTAGGTAAACGGTTGGACTCAATGATCTTAGAGGTCTTTTCCAACCTAGACAATGCTATCATACCACCCAAAACAGACAGATGAACTGAGACTTTACCTCAAAGCTTAATGTCAGACGAAGCAGATACATGCATTTCCCCAGACTTTTGCATACTCTCAAGCTGCTGCTTATGAAAGTTGCAGATTTGTGTATTTTATCCTGTAGCTAGAGATGCTACGATAGTTGTGCATGAACAAAACCAACTTGCACTCACTTTCTACCACATGGCTTTAGGTGTTAGAATACTCCCTGTAAGTATAAGCGTCTACCACAGAACATGACTTTTGGCTGGGTGAAGGAGACATAAGCATTCTGTCCTGGGCAAATGAAGTTTTCAGGGAAAAGGCAAGTGACTTTCAGAGCTGAGCATTTTGAATGCTTTACCTGTAACACCAGACTCCAAAAACTAATGCAAAAAACAGCAGTAGAAATCCCATGTAGGAGATCCACATGATGACATACACAGCATCCAAACCAAATAAAAGCCAAGGAGCAGGCAATGGAGGGGGTTGAGGTTTTGGACCACAAACAATTGAACAGTCTTGACAGCTGCATGGTCCCGTCGAATCATCCACAGACTCATTACAGCCTTTGGTAGCATTGTTCATAGGATTCATTCCAAGGACAGGAACATCTGTAACAAATCACAAGTTGCAGAGCCAGTTTACTACCAGGTAAAAATTCAGATCTTCACAACACAGGCTTCCCAGTTCAATGAGTTAACCCCTTATAGGATGGCCTGCAGCCTCTATACAGAGTAGCTTTTCTTGGCCTTACAGCTGAAGGAGCCCCTGCCTTTTCCATAGCAGGTACTAACTATTCACAGTTGTCTACTAACTAACTACTGGTCATGTTTTAGAACACTTCAGACTGTAAAACTAATAAGCACATACTTCCATCATCCCAGCAATGTTTTGTCACACTCCTTGGCTGTTCACATTTTGAAATGTGTAACAACCTCCTTGCAAAGAAATCCTAAAGGATCAGGGTACTGCCCTAGTTTCACCAAGGAATACAAGCTATCCAGTTGCCAAAGCTCACTCCATCCCTTAATGAGTTTGAGATCTACGCAGCAAGAAGCTGCATGTAAAGCAAGTGCGAAGTATGACTTCCAAGCAGAAATCAAGAAGGTAATCAGTTTATCTCACACTGCTTTGAAAGCCTATGACTGCACGCATTCGTTGTTGGGCAACTGTTTAACAAATCAGTATACCAGCTACCGCACACAGCCTTTGACAGGAGCTTTAAAGGCAAGGACTATTCAGTTTCTCACCTGAAAAGATAGGAATAATGCTGAAAGGAGTTTGTCCATTGTCTTTACTAAACATGTACTCAATCCAGTTGGTAGCATTGCAGTCCTTCACATCCTTCCCACACAGCAACCCCAGTGCTTTAACATTACTTGATGGAGCCTCCACATCTTTGCAGGCGTTATACATTGCTAGGAAAAGTACATGAAGACATTGGTTTAACGACTCTTCTGTTATTATTTGAGTGAGCATTCCAAGCATTTCCAATAATTAAAGACTCCCCAAGTTCAAAGAACGTGGTTATAGCTTTCAGGCTGAAACATCCTAGGATCATGAAATTATGCTTTCAGTTGTAATTACAGTATTCAAGGTTGCAATACTTTGTTACAGCTATTTTACTCTGGGTAGGTCACCTGAATGTGCATTACGTTAGAACCTACTTTACTGTTTGAGAGGGAACAGTACTTAATATAAAGTTTCTTTCAGGAAAAGTTATGACAAACATTTAAGGTACTTTTGACCTGTAGGCCATATATGACTTTCAAGTGTCTCAACTTGATTAAAGGTTACTGCACAAAGTGTACAAAGACTGAATTCATGCTTCAAGCTTGCTATAAAGCCAAAATACAACCCAAATTTGTTTGTTCTTAGAAAAAAAATCTTTGGATTTGACCAGGAACTAGAACAGTCCATTTCAAGAGGAGCGAGAGCCTCTTAGAGAACCACTGTAGTGCACAGTGTACAAACTTTACTATCATACTTGCCAGAGTCTCAGTATCAGGTAGACAACTGGACATTCAGTGTTTGGCAACAACTTTGTTGTTCTGAAGTTGAAGTCATCAGGATTATCAGTCATTAACCATTCGTATGATGTCCAGCCTCAGCCGAGTCTTCAAAAACACTGTTATTAACTGGGTCAGTGTAACGTCTCCTACCCAGACAGTGTTCCAGCGGTTTCAAATGGGACCTCCTGGTACCCATCCGATGCCTCAGACTTCAAAAGACAAAGACATGTTTTGCCCTCCGAGTTCTTCCTAAGAAAGCACTGGTCTTGCTACCTCGACAAAAGTCTAGGTAAATTAACACACTGTTTACTCACCATTTGCAAAGCGTTCTCCAATGAAGTACTGCAGCTCTGTAATGCTACTTTTGTTCTCTTTTAAAATTGGATCATAATAAGGTATGGTGCTTGTAACATTCAAAAAGTCAGACTGATTTGGACTGCAAGTCAGTTCACAGAAGAGGTTTATCAAGTTGTAAAAACATGACGGACATCTGGGTAGGAAAGCCAATGAACAGCAATCAGATTAAGAGGTAAAGATGCAAAGCACATCCAGTTTGACCTACACACCAAGTATAAACATTCTGCTGAGAGCAACAGAACAAAATATTTTAAATCTGCAAGTTTCTAATTAGCAACACAGCATTAGTTCGTGCTTACAATTGCTTAATACTCATCAGTAGCATCAACATCATCCACTAGCAAAACTGCCTACCTCAAATAGCACATAGAAGCAGAATTTGACTAGAATTTGAAGGAAAACGTAACTGCTGCTAGCAGGAAGACTTCTGTTAGAACAAGACAACTGAACAGTACTTCATGTCACCCTCTTCTGAAGGCTTCATTACAAACATAGTAGTTTGAGACAAACTGAGGTTAATGTCTATTCTACCAACTAACTCCACCCAGACTGCAAGTAGTTGTTTCATGAAATTAAAGTCTCCTGATATGGAAGAGGAAGTCTCTCCAAGAGGTTACCCCAATAAGCCTCTAAATGAAATTACCACCTTTTCTACAGTTTACTTGAACAGAATGCTCTTCATGAGCTTTCTTCTTACAATACAAAGCTCTAGTTGCTTTGCCATTGATTATCATACCTGGAGAGAAACTGAAGAGGCAGCTCCAAGTTGTTTTTCAAAGTCTGAAGCTGACGAACATCACAGCAAGTGCTAACATTGCCGAAGAATAAACCTGGACAGAGTTCCTTAAATAAAAACAGTATTGAGATCGGGGAGGGGTGAGGAAGGAAAAGCATGTTTAAGAGTTCACAACTCATAGTTATGGGTTTCACTTCAGCATATTTCAGAAGACAGTAACTGTTGCTGTGGGAGATGTATAGAAAAAAATAAATCTGTCTAGTCAAGGAGATTCTTTAGAGAATAAAGAGAAAAATCACTTCTTTTATTCAAGGCATCACTTCCTTTTAAAAAGCTCCTTCAGATGATCTTTAGTCACCAGGGTCTATAAATAGAATGATAATGGTATTTGAGACTCTATTAGTAAGAGCACAACACATGTTTACCCAAGTTGGAAGTATTCCTGCAGCTTACCCTCTAGTACACCTTCTGGATAGCACCAGACTAAAATCTCAGAAGGCAAGCCACTAACCACAAAATCATTGATTACCTGGAAGAGCTATTTCATGTTCAGTTTATGGAAGAGACAAAATCATTTAATACAAGTATAATTTATAGTAACATACAAGAACTCTACATTAAGTCTTCAGAAACTGTGCAAAACAGTAGTTAGCTCACATACATATTTAAGTCACACCTGCCACCAGTGAAACCACTGTGTAACTCCACAGCTATTTCACACTTCAAAGCTTTGAACTATCATCTGCCAGAAGGCAAGTCTGGCAATACCATCCTATATTGTGCATCAAATCCACAAACTCTGTTTTGACTTTGGTTTTGTTCACTTTGACAGCTGAAGCCCAGATAAGGAAATGTGGTCTCACACTAGGCACAGCGAAGGAGACTGGACTTTGTGCAAGTCTGCTCCATTTGAATGAGTGTTGGTTATTGCCTTCCTATTCAATGAAGAGATCAAGAATGATCATCTGATGAAAACATAATTTAGTCTTGTCCTTTAGAGATCAGAAGGGCATAACTGTGGAATGTATCGTAGTTTGGAAGAGTCCTAAAAAACCAGTCTGACCAAAGAGTGCTCAAACCAGTGAGGAAAATAAATATGCAGGAAAGTGAACCAATCCTATACTTAAGGTTATGTTTGTGAAAGCCTGTAGTCACATGTTTTGGAGACTTCTCATATCTCTGAACAGAAACTGAGGTATACCACCTTCACACAGTTGGGGCTACGCGCTATACCTGAGAAATCAGAGAGAATCTGTTCGCTTGCTCATCAAGTTAGGATGAGAAAGCTAAAGGTCATAATGCAGGTCCAATAGAACCCAATACAGAACTCTAAAGCGTAGGAGAACCATTTTTTAGCATCAGACCTCCAAAAGAAGCTCACCTGCATTAAGTCATAGCCATCCTCTGGTAGTGCTATTGGCGGTCCATCATATGCACAGTTATATCTCTTGTCTCCAGAAGCAACTCCACATTCCCCATACCAGACACACGATTGTGGAAGTACCTAATCAACACAAGATAACTGATTAACTGCAAGGAATAGTTGCCAAATTCCTCAGCTATTATAGAGTTTGTATGTTACGATTCCAAAAGTCATTTATAATCCAGATACAGATAACTTCCTGATAATTTAAACATCAGCCCACACTACATAAAACACCCATTAAGAAAAGGATGTATTTTTGACAGGGTGCACATCACCACATGCACATCTCCAGCTCAGTTCCCCCCCCTTCCTTGCCCAGCCCAGAAAGAGGAAGTGCACCATCTACAGTGAACACCAAGTATAAGAGTTAAGAAAAACCTAAATCTGTACTTGAAAAGCATCTCCAAATATAAGGTGATGTAGAAAATAATTTGTTCATGCAAGACAACGCATATGATTAGTGGGTTGAACTGTCACTTTAGAGCACAGGAGTCTGTGTGTGGAGAATTGTATTGCTTATACGCAATATTTTAATTCCTCCTGCCACTTTTTAATCCTTCTTGAAAACTCAGTCACTTACAGTGACAGATTGAGGAAGTAGCAGCATAAGTAGGATTCTGAAGCAGAACTTCATGGTTCTGCAGTCACCATAGAATGCAATGTATTGTCACAATGTCAAAGGGCGCTCTCTCTCACCAGCTTCAAGCCTAAGCACGCAATATTTAAATGGGCTTACAGTGCTAAGTAAGAAGAAAAAAGCTTCAAGTCTCATTTTTAAAATGTTTTGATTTAAGGGACTATTGAAAAATTCAGAAACTGGTTCTTTGTTATGTGTGTAATATAAAGGAAATTGGAAAAGGACAATGGCACCTCGCAAGCCTTGTATTTTTGTTCAGCAGTACTACCACAGAGACATCTGAAATGCTAAACCAAAATATTTATTCTGAAAATTGAAACATTTAATGCAATAACAAGTTATTTACAGCAAAAGCTTTAAGACAGCTTCAAGGTTTTCCTATGCACCTGGGCTGCAAGCAGAAAGCGGACTGCACAAACATTTACTACACTTCTGCCAGCTCTGATCAGAAGTTTGCACAGTACAGTTCGAGAGCTAACTGACCTATTTTTATCTCCCGAACAACCTTGACCAAGCATTTGTAGAAACACCATATGCTGACATTGCAAGGACAGACTGCTGTGTTTTGTGCTTGACCATGAATAATATTGTTTACTGACCAGAGAGGCCCCTGAAAGGCTGTATGCATAATACCCAAGAGCTACCTAGAATTACAATGCCTCTACAACATTCATTTTTGTGCTGAACAACACTAACGTTCTTCAAAAAGTACATCAGCAACTGATTTGTTTGCTTTTTTTTTTTAATCAGGGATAATAACAATCACTAACTTACCTGACCCTGTCAGATTTGTTTTCCATTTAACTCAACTTAGACAACATGGCCTGATTCAAAGTTACTCACTGTAAGCCAGGTCCAAAAGTCAGTTTAAGTACCCCTCATCCACATCACTGTTTCGTTTGTCTGCTCTAGTTTTTCTTCTAGCTAAACCTCTAACCATCTGTAAGTATCACCACATTCTTACATACAAGCTGCAACGCACCCCTCCAGATTGCACTCGTAAACACTGAAAGTTTAACACCAGCATAAGCAAAAAGTTAAATCCCCATAACTTGGAGACTATCTACAGAAACTACCTTGTAAATTTGTTCACACGTCAAATTAATCCAAGAAGTCAACAGTTCTTCAATGCAAATTTACAAGTCTCTATCTTCACCTCTGCTCCCTCACACCTATACACCTCAGTTTTAATAGCAAACAATCTATTAGCAGGGAAAAGATAATGATTTAGTCTTTGTATGTACCAGTGCCAGAAGTGAATTAATCACCTCTTCAAGAGGAAGCACAGATTCACTGCTATTCTTGCAAAAGGGCAAAGAATTTTGAGCTGCTTACTACTGCCCGTGAGAATAGAATTAGGTATTTCTTCAATATCAGGCTGGCTTCCGTGTTTAGTCTAGAATGGCTTGTAATCATACTTTCTTAAAAAAAACACTTTCTGTGCTTCATTAAGTCTCATTATCTAACACAAGCTTTAAAATCTACAAAATCATCAACCTACTCTTCAGAAAGACTTAGCTTCTTCCAGACTGCATGATAAAACTGGTAATGCAGTTATCAGTTACAAAACATTCATTAGAGCACTTGGATAGAAAAAACTTGAAGTAAAAATTCAGTGACCACGTCTGGCTGACTGATAGTGCTATTGCTTTAAAAATGTTATCTGTATTTCAAGGTAAGACTTCCTCGGCTATAACTACAAGATACAAAATAAAATACAAGCTGTATTATGTCTATAAATTTACCTACTTGGCTTTTTGTCATTGTTTTCAGGACAGAACATAAAGTAACTTACTTGCATGTGACACTTGGTCATGCACCAAGAAGTGTTCAACTAAACACAAGAAAATAAACCAAGATGAGGTGTTTTGGCCTAATGTTACTTTACACTTGTAATTTGAATACAGAATTTAGAACCATACTACTGAAGTTCCACACTGATAAAAGCTACAATGGAAAAAAACATGTTTATCACTCAAATTTTCAGCCCGTTTAAAAAAGCTGATCAGTTACTTTTAACTACTAGAAGAGTACTTACACCTAGAACTGCAAGTTTGAATACTCTATTTCAGTATTAACACCAAGAATTCAATTTCAGAGACAACCTCAGATCAGATATTTACGCCATGACCTACCAGGATCTCACTAATAAAAGTCTGAATTTGTTCCCTGAACTGGTAAGCTTTGGTGATCCTTGATTTACAGTGGCTGAACTAAGCCTAATAAACACCAAATCATTAGAGGTCAGCAGCCTAAAGTCACCAACACAGCCCTCAGACATTAACAAGTCAATAGCACACTCATCACTATGTCAGCCACAAAATATGGGCAAGGGCTGTTCTCCCAGGGCTGGCACACTATTCAGGGATGCTATGAGTAACGAAGTCACTACTCCACTACCACTGATAAGATACAGCTGAAGTTCTGCCCTCCAAAACCCTCTAATAAAAGCTAGATTAAGACAAGTACTTTGCTCTTTCCATTCTTTCAGAAGCACATTCCTACACTGGTAGGAAGAGATACGGATGAGTAAGTGTGGTTGTAAATAAGTCATCGTTAACAAAGCTACTGCTTGCAGAGTCAGACTTTCAGGTCACTTAAGATTTGGGTGAACAATCGTCTGTCTTACATGGGTGAAAGCCCTCCTAGCCCCAGAATTAACAGAGAAATGCTGTGTTGAACCCAACTGCCTTCTAAACAAGGCAAGATACTCCGTAAGACTAACACAGCATTTGGTTTGCATTATTTTTTTATTTTAAAAACCGAACACATTATTAAGTGCTCCATATTTTAAAATGGGACTTTCCCAAGCACTTTACAAAGCAATAGCAACACAACCTTAGACCAAGTCTGTTCCAAACTGCCCCACACACAGTGTAGGAACCATCTGGCAGTACAGTAACACTAGCCTTCAGTACCTCCCCAGAGTTCAGAGAAGTGTGTTCCTACTTCTGGTAGATGTATTCTGTTTGAAGAGAAATTTCACCTCAGGTCAGAGCTGCAGGAGCCCTAATAAAGAACTTGCATTTGAGCAAGTATGGACATTTCACGACTATTAACATTCTACAAAGGTTACAGCTCTCCGGTTCTCAGGCATTATCGTTTGTCATAAAACTAGTGTCCCAACAGACCATAAACACATTTACTTCAGTCCAAGTTTCTTCAACTGCATGTTGAAACAAATCAATACCCTTCAATGCTTCCAGCAACATTAGCCACCACCAACAATGAATATGTAGCTGTTAAGCAGACAAAGAACAGTGATGATGTTGTATACAGAAACAGCAACTATTTGTGGTCCTGCAAATACCAGATGACAAGTGAACATTGTTTGGCTCTTCAAATTAAGATTACTAATGTACGGAAAAGGCAACAGCATCAGATACAGATGTTTCCCCTTCCTTCATCTAGGACGGCACATCTGGGATCTTGCAGGGCAAGAAGAAAGATTCCAGGAAACAGCATGTTCCCCCCCCCCCCCCCCCCCCCCCCCCCCCCCCAACACATCACACCCACATTATCACC
>Ga0181612_155904_pt1 | contig 21189 bp, 12 predicted proteins | sample HoacroProtozoa21_FD_119630 | JGI IMG/M metagenome (GOLD analysis project Ga0181612, IMG submission 119630) | Hoatzin crop microbial communities from Cojedes, Venezuel. Combined Assembly of Gp0051906, Gp0051904, Gp0051908
AAACCCCGCTGCTGTGTCACTAATATTGGGGTTACTATTCAACTTGGTAGATACGTTTTTTTAAAGCTGTAGTTCATTTTCTCTTCAACTTAAATTTTGCGTCCTCTTGGAAACCTGTCCCAGAATATTACGAAGATGTAGCTGGGTGATAAGCTGCTGTCTCTCCCATGCCACAGAGCCCGTTCTGATTCACATGCACGGACTTTGCTCTTTAGAAAGGTAGTAGAGATGTGTGGGGCTTTGCATAAAGGGCTACTTCTGCAAACCTGTTTTTATGAAGCGTGTAGGTGAGCTAGTCTAGCAGAAGTAATTGTGCACTATCTTGCTGGTGTAATTCATGAAAAAAGTAACTGTCTTATTTCTTTCCCCAATTCATCTTCAAAAAACATGACCTTATGAGTGAAACAGGGCAGTCCAACACTTAGAAACTTGTTTACATCATTAGCTTTCCTGTGGATTTTTTCGGGGATTTTGGGTGAATCACAGCTGTCAGAGGTCGCCTCTAATCTTAGCTTCCGTATCTCTGTGTCTGTTTCTCCTCTCCCAAAGAATGAAAAGTACATTGAGACTTCAAGGCATGTGTTACAAAAGAAGTCAGTTATGGTTATGAAATAAGATCTTTCCTGCTCGTTTCAAATTTTGAAGGGTGGTGGGGGATACTGGGTGAGTTGAGGTCTCTTTGGGTTCCCTAGATGGGTAGGAAGTTCAGAAGGGTGTAGCCCTGTTGTGGCTGTAGTAGCAGAGTTGGGTGAGGACATCATTTGGTCTTGGTCACGCAGGGGACAAAAGTGGGATGCCAAACTGTAAATCACCCATCCTCTTGATGTCAGTGCAGAAAACTCTTCCAAAAGCTTTGCAAAGTATGTTTGTCCTCTGTGTGAGCCTCCGGGGTCATCTTGAACAGTGCCCTTCTCTGCAGTTTTTTATGGGGTGATACCTAACTGACTAGTTTGGAGGGAGACAGTTTCTCATTGGCTCAGAAAGCCAGTTCTGGTTGCTTTGATTAAAAGAGAAAATTAACCTTAATTTCCTGTAGGGGTCTGGTGTTCACCATTCAGTATTCCAGAGGCATTTGCGATAGATCAGTGCTACAGAGGCTGGAGCTGTTTTAGTCTTAACTTGAAAACGACAACGACAGTGCATTGATTGCTGGAGACATACTCTTCATAGGGGTTGTGGTGCTCAGGGCCCTGGGCTGGTATTCTACCCAAAGCCTGCTCTCCTTACCTCTGGAAGCCTGTGGAGGAAGTCTGGCGGAGGTTCACCCATGTGCTATTGTTCATCCTGGTGTAACACATCTGAACTTATCTGGGTGCACTGTGATTCAGAGCTCTTTCTCTTGATGAGATGCTGGCTTTTAAGTGAACATTTATATATGCAGACTCTTGGGTTACTGGTTCAGGCACAGCACCACTGAGACTAAGACCTCAGCTAATTTCCATAAGACTTAAAATTGTGGCTACCATTTCTGGGAAAGACTTAATACCTTGGCCACATGAAAGTAAAATTCAAGCTCCTTTGAGAAATGGTAGAGGATTAAGGTAAACATATTTTTTAATTAGTACAAAGTTTTGCTACAACTCATCAGACTGACCTTCTTCACTTATTATTCCCAACTATGGAATCTTAGGAAAACACAGTTATTATTCAGCTATGCAGTGAGCATTAAGATTATGGAGAGCTGTTGGAGGGAAATGGATTGTGAAACATGTATGCTCCCTTGTTTAAGCTTGATAGTTAATAGTTGAGAGGGGAGAGAGAAGAAAATCTTTGTCTGTTTTTCTTGTCAGCGTGTATCTTTTTTCCTCCAGGGAAACAGAGACATAGCAAGACCTACTTTTAGGGACTGCAGGATCTTAGGGAACACGTTACCTTACAAAAGCTGAACAATTTCCTGATGATTATGTTATAAAAATCACTATTGTTACGCCTGCGGCCTTCTCTTAACTTAGGGATTTCATACAAGCAACTTCTCTAATGTCTGTCGGTTGAGTATAGCATGTGTATAATAGAACACACACAACTTCCAAAGCAAGGCTATTGAAAGTTAGAGCAGTCATAACACTCCATTCCCTATTCTTTGTAATTCCTAGAAATCTTCCAAGCACCCTAGACAGTGCTTTTAACTCCTCCTGGCACAGCCAGCCTGCCAAAGCGCAATTTCCCACAAGGAATAAATGAAATGTGGCAGACCCATCCAGAACTGCTACTTTCAGGGAATAGGGCGGCATGGTAACTGGGTGAAGGGGGGGATGATAAGAAGTCTGTCACAATTTTGTGAAAAGAAGGTGCATTTCATTTCATGTTTTTCACTTTGGGCTTTGTTGTAGAGGCTACAAACAGCCATGGTATGTGGGAGGTGTATGTAACCAAACCGGATCCTGAGATGCGGTGGTAGCAAAGGATAGGATGGTTGTGGATAATGAGTGTAGTAGATGATGTTTACAGCTAAGGTGTTGTGCTGCACTTAAACTGTCAGTGCAAGGGAATGAAGTTATCCTTCCTAAGCTGTATTTAGCAAATAAATCCGTATTGTATGACCATGGGTCTAAGAATGTAAGCAACGCTGAGCCAAGGCTTCTCTTTTGGAAACAGCAGATTAGGAGACAGCCTTTTGATTCCTAAATATATTTATTGCTTGTACTGAGTGAAGTACTTACCTTAGAAGAACTCTCAATCTAAAACTGATGGAAATTTTTATTTAAAAAAAAATTAATAGCATATCAATGATGTGTGCTGTTAGTGAGAGATTGATAAAACCGAAAAACTTCCATTTTAAAAGACATTTGAGGATTATATGTGCCAAAGAAAAAATATCTTGCCTTGACAAAAAAAGACGAGCAGAAAAAAATACTTTTGTTTATTATTACTCCATTTCTTTCATGTGATCTGTGTTTAATTCACTCAGATACTGGTCTTTAATCTCTCTTATTTGAAAGTTATTAAAGTAATGCTTTTTTAGTAATTTCCTGTTTAAATTCAGGAAAACTTCCTGAAAACTTCTTATTGATAGTTTTGGAACTGTTTGCATGATAGGACATATAAATGCCATTGGGGACTAGTGATGTGTTGTGGGAGGCCAAGTATGTGTCTGATATAGTTGAAGTCTTTACAAACTTGTTAAAAAAGAGAGTGAGTTGCCTCCACGCTGAGTGCCTTCAGCAGCAAGTTGCTGGCTGAGCATACTAGCCCATTGTGCCACGGAGCAGTTAGTTCGAGATAATTAAAACCAGTATTAAGACTGTAATTGAATTCTGTCCAGGAAAGTGGCTCTTACCTTGGAGCTTTTGTAACTGCAGCAGTATTAAGATCCTGCTGTTACTTCTGTTTATCAGGCAGGATTTAAGGGATCAGTTGGTACAAGTCTTCGGCTATTTATCCAAATGTCAGAGCCTCCTATTGAGTAGGACAAAAGGGTTCCTCTGACCTTACTGCAAACAACAGTGCTTATGAGCCTGACGTGTAAGGGGCTAAGAGCAAGAGCCTAATCCTGACGGTATTTGAATTCGCGAGGTTTTTGCCAGCGGCTTCCCCAGATGCTGCCCATAGTTTATGTAGCTTGGTATTGTGCTGTGCCAAGTCCAGCTCCCCTTTTCTCCAGCTTCCATCAGGGCTGAGTCTAATTACGCTACAGACTGGTCAAGAGGCAAGCATTGCACCAGTTGTGCCGCCATCACTGCCTGACCCTCTCAATGAACTGCAGCTAAATGAAGACCCTTGGGGAAATCTGTTGGAGGCAGCAACAGCTGTAAATGGGGATGACTTTGAGCGGTGCCTTGTCTTTTAATGGGAGTCCCTTTGCCTTGGGACTTACTTTTTGCCCCTGAGGCAAAGATGTTCCCTCAGGAAGTAGAACTGGATCCTTTCCCCTCTCTCAGGGAGAGTTTTTTTATAGGGAAATATAAAGCTAACAGGGCTTGTTTCTTTTAAGCATCTGCAGAGTGGCATACCAGGTGGCACTGAGAGTTTGTGCAGCAAGGGAGGGCAGTTGTCTGGTCACAGAGAGCAAAAAGCGCCTTCACAGAGGAAGGAAACAGCATAGAAAGAACAAACCAGTCATTCAGCAAAGGAAGGCAAAAGCATTCATATGGTGCCAGGAAGATTTTCAGTACCATTACCAAGGCCCATAAATACACAGGCAATTAAGGCAGAGAGAAAAAACAGAAGGTTCTTCTCTCTCCTTTACTGCACATCCACTGCCTGACGCACTCTTCCTAATTGCCAGAGATTTAAAAAAGAGCTGTTCGTGAACAAAGATCTGCTCATATCCTTTTCAGTAGGAGCAAATGTGATGGATGGGAGCAGCCGGGTGATCAGCTAAGATCTACCTCAGCCCACATTCACCTTCCTCAGCCACTGGCCTTCAGCTTAATGTTTAGCACCAAAATTCGCTCAGTTCAGTCAGTGCTACAGTCACTCTTTCTGTCGTGTTACAGATACAGGCAAACAGAGAGCGGCAATGACACAGTTCCATAGGGTTAAAACTACGCACAGATCATTTGTGCACATGGGTAGTTTTTCACTCATCCAGGCATAAAGGCCCTAGACAGTATATGTAAGCCCCAGAAGACTGTTGTATAGGCAAACATATTTGTGAGTGCAGCTGAAAACATCTGTTCCAGTAAAGGTGTTTATTGGATAAAAAGTCTGGTTTAAAATTTCGTACTGGAATGGCTGTGGCCTCCATTGCCCTGGTTGTGCAGGCCCTTAAAGACTTGCTGCACTGAAAACAGAAGGAAGCACACAAAGACAGACCTCTTCCCAATGACAGCAGTCACGCACAACTCCAACTCTATTTTTGTTGCTATGGCAAGTTTAACCAGTGTTGACCAAAGTGAATAAACACAGCTCGTCTCAAGGCTGTATTAGAAGCAGGTACAGTTTGCCCAGGGAAGGGCTTGGTAATGGGTTTGAAGTTTTGAGTCATATCTTAAGCATGATGACTGTAATTTGAGTTGGCAGCAGTGTCAATTCCAGATGTAGTGACAGTCGGCTAAACAATGCAATGCAGGAATTGTTCAGGAAGATAAAGCTGTTTCCAAAACAGTAAATAGAGAAAAAACATGACTACCTCTTGTCAAGATGTCAGATTAGCATTCAGAGGTTCTGCAAAAGACAAAGATCTAACAATTAATTAGGAAACAGGACAACCAAACACAGAGCGATGTGCATGTCTATGTCACTGCAAATCTGTGAACTGTCTGCAAATCGAATACAATTTTCGTGCCCACCTCTAGAACAGATGAGCAGAATTAGAGGGGGTCCAAGCCAGAAGGCACAGGCACTAATAGGCATGGAGTGACTTCCCTGGGAGAAGAGATGGAGTTGCCTATGGCTTTTGAGACATGGCCCAGGAAGAACAAGAAATGGCTCTGCAAAATCCCCACTGGGTTGGAGAAGGTGGACACAGAGTGGCTGTTACTTGCTTCCTACAGTATGAGCATGGGTCATCAAAGGATATATTCAGGCAGTAGATTTAAAACAATAAAGTATCCAATGTGTGGTTATTGCGGGGAACTCATTGCCACAGAATGGTGAGGTGATTAGAAATCAAATTTATTTTAGCAAGTCATTTGACAAACTCTCAGGAGGAAGAACCCAGAGGCCGCACACAGAAGGATGCAGGTGTGATGCCTGCCAGAGGAAGTCCCAGAGCCCCAATTTGCTATGGGCTGGGAGAGCAGACAGGGCAAGGTCCGTTGGGCACAGGCTTCTTACCCTTCTTTCTTCAATGTCTGCTGCTGGAGACAGGACACCAAACCAGATAGCTCCTGAATCAATACAGCCATTCTCGTGGCCAGCTAGAAAATGCAGGTAATACGTCTACAAAAGTTTCGGACATGATCTGGGTGCTTTCCACAGAGCTTGACATTCATTTTGAAGTGCTAGAAGCCTGAAAAAAAAAAATGCTTGTGTTTAAATATGCTTTCAAATTTAAAAGGTGTGAATGGGACAACCTAAGTAATTATAGCCTTGTCATTCTGAGATTGTTTTCAGGTAAAATCATAGAAAAACTGATATGGGATTTGATTAATAAAAAATTAAAGAAGCGAAATATAATTAATGCCAATCAAAATGGATTTATGGGAAATAAATCCTGTCAAACTAATCTGGTATCTTTTTGATGTGATTATAAAATTTGTTGGTAAAGGTGGTAGTGCAGATGTGCTTAGACTTTTTAAACCATTTATTGTTGTTACCTCATAGCATCTTGATAAAGAAATTAGGATAGTGTAAAATAACTTGCTCTGTGTAAAATTAGTTAAAAACCAGCTAATGGCACTCTGAAAATACAGCCACAATCTGGAAATAATTACCATGAATGTAGTATCAGAATTCTGCGCAGATTGGTTCTTGCTCCTGTCTTATTTATTATTTTTTATCAATACCAGGGAATAAGATATAAAACCACCCGAAGGAAAGTCTTTTGGTGACAGAAATGATAAAACTCTGCAGACAAACCATGAAAAAGGACAAGGTCACAGATGCACAGCAGTTGCAGGTTCCTTGTTAAACTCAGCTTAAGGAAGCAGTATGCATTTTAACACGGTCAATTATGAAGCACTATGTAAAGGCATACAAAAAGATAGTAGTAGTTAGCCATGCTTTTAACCTAAAGGATCATGTTCTGGGAAGCAGCAGTTGTGAAAAAATGTGCTAGTAGTCAGCTGAAAGTGAATCCCTGTGCAAAACTGTTATGCCAGAAGACATAGTTTGGAGGCCTGGAATTGTAAACTGAGGTGTCTCAAATGGGAGCTAGGGAAGTAATACATGATGTCTGTGCTTGACAGGTGCTCAGCTACTGTAATATTGCCTTCTGTTTTGGTGTCCGCAGTTAAAGAAAGCTACTGCTAAATTGAAGAGGCGTCTCAGAAACGAGACATGCAAATGATGGTAATGTGAGGGGCCATGCTTCACGGGCTGAGATTCCTGGAGAGGAGCCTCTTTAGTTTATCTGTGGGAAACCTAAGGGTTTGCAGTTTGTAAATACTTACTTAGAGAACCAAACTTAAATAAGAGGGCACTTCAAGCTAGCAAACAATGTATAAAAAGATCTAGTGGCTGCAACCTGAAGTCAGGCAATTTCACACTAGAAATGAGGCACAAGTTTTTTCAACAGTGAAAGTAATTAAACATTGGAACAATTTACCATGGGAATGTGGTGGATTCTCTATCACTAGCAATTTTAAAATCAATACTAGCAGTTTCTTCAGAACATATGTTCTATCCAAGCATGAATTAATTCAGTGTAGTCCTATAAGCTGCGTTATTCAGGAGGTTGGAAAAGAAGTTCACTTTTCCTTCTGGCACTTTAATCTCTGTTTTCTTGACTGTTGGGTACTGCCCCTCCCCCCCTTTTTTTTCTTAGATCTTTTAACATTCTTACAGAAATGACCAAAAGTATTTCTCATGCTTGTGTTTTGAACACAAGAACAGGGTTTATTTTCCCCTTGGATGGGGCTGTGTTTTCCACCTCAAAGTTCTGAATATGAGTTTATTCCCGTTGATCTTGGTTTTGGCCATGGTTTGTTGTAGCATCCTGCATATTTCACATGTCACAGTGGTAGCTGCAGTTCTCCTAGGGAGAGGTCTGTATGGCTTCATTCGTGCTACTAAATAAAACAATCAAGGGAACGTCTGCAGGTCCTGCAGCCAACGGGCACTGCACCACTTCTATCGATATGGGTAAACTCTCTTACCCTTCAGAGCTGTGAGGCCACGTACAAACAGCCTGTGGGGAACAGTTCCTCGTCTGCAATAACCTTCAAGCTGCGTCTGGTGTGCTGGCTGGCCCAGGCCAGCACTGCAGCAGTGACCACCATGCTAATATTTTAACAGCACAGATAGTTGGCCAGTGCCTTTGCCTTATGGAGTACAGGTAAAGCCTATGCATCTAATTTTTTTATTGTTAGAGCTTGTTAGAAAAAAGCATTCAGAAGTGTTGTTTTGTTGAAGGCTTTCACAGGAAACAGTAGATTTGGATGAAAATTTTGACAAGTATATGTCCAAATAGTGGATTCAACTTTCTCAATTTGTTTCAGTAATGCAGATCCATTTCTTCAGAGTAGCATAAAAATATTTTGATTAAAATGCTTTGATATATTTTTGTTTGACTTTTCTACTAAATATTATATATTATATTTTGTGTTTCATATTGTAATGCTTTGACATTATCCACATACACCATGCCAATATTGTCAAAATTAAACAATCCATCATCATTCTAATAAAATATTTCATTTAATTCTAATCTTCATTTTGCACAGTTGTTGTTCTGCGGGAACTTCCAAAATTTCATCTTTCAGCTTGGTTTGAAATGAAAATAACGAATTTACAGAACTTCCCTCAAAGAAGATGGCTTTTTTTAGAGGGAGGGAGAAATGTACTACATCTAAGTATACACTGCACATTGCAGTGACTCTCATACCCATGCTTTAACTGTCACTCTGACCTCTCAAAGTAAGTTTGTTCCACTTGTCTACAATCAAGGGTGGGGTTCAGCTTCAGACTGTAGACACCTAAATGCAGATGTCTGTAAGTAAGCCAAGTATCTATGCTTTCATACCTTACCATTTCTTTACTTACTTTGTGTTCAATTGAGTCAGACGCAAAGACAGACTAAGCAGATGCACTAGGTCAGCAAAATTGCTCTCCGGACTCCACTGCTGGTGGTAGACCAGGGGGTTGATTCAGTTGCCTAAATGTAGGTATTTAGAGCTATGTTAGCTGCCCCAAATTGTGAAGAGCTTTGCAGATGACTTGGATGACAATATCACAGAACTTTTGAAAGACTCACACTCTGCTCTCTGCAGGTGATTCCCTCCTGTTATTAAGTGTAAAAAGAAATGTAAAAGCATCATACACAAGATTTATGTAGCTTTTGGTTCCTTTAGCTCTTTCAGCTCTATCTCATCTGCCTTGACAGAACATGAGGCACCCCTCAGTGATAATGAAGAATAGGGTAAAATGAGAAGAAATGCTCATTTTTTTTCTTATGCTACTGTCTTTTATTGTCAGTGCTATATTTTATAAGTGCTACATCCTTAGGGACAATCACAAAAATGATGTGAGCTGCTGCTCAGCTCAGGATAATGCTGCTAATCTGGAGGAAGGAAACACCAGGCCATTGAGTGCTGGTCCAGATCTCTCCTGGGCTTATGCTAAGCTCCCTGGAGAATGACACCTGAAGGGATCAAGTCCAAAGTTGGATACTTGAATGAGGACAGCAGTAAAGAAAATTCCAACCTGGAATTCTTGCTGTTGAATACAAGTCACCTATCAACAAATCTAAGAAATTAATTTCTTCACTCCTACTGTTCCATCAGCTGTATCTGCATCATTGTAGCAAGACCCTAGCCACCATACAGTTTTCAAGGAAATCTTTGTTTAAATCAAGCACCTAAGCACCTAGTGTCCAAAGAAGCTAACCAACCTTAGCAAGAATTCTGAACTCGGGAAAGGACAAATGTCAGAAATTCTGTACTTATATCTATAATAACAATAAAATGTGGCCCAGACTGTAACCTGACACTGAGGCCAGCTGTCATGGAATAGCCCACATTCAGACTGTTAAAATTTCTTATTCTCCAAAACAGATTGACTTTGTCTGAATTGCCTGTTGGTAATGGGTCCCTTGGGAGTGCTAACCCATAGACATGGCTGGGAACTCGTTGGCACAGGCCAAAATTGTGTCAGGAACCACTCTAGCAGTTCAGTAAATGTTGGTGGCTCCAGTGCTGGGGAATGTTTCCAGGTGCTGTTTAATTTACTGGTAGGGGTATAGCTGAGGAAACCAGCCTGGAACTTTGTTATTGCTATTGATCTTACATGAAAGGGTATTTCTGTGATGAACAGCAACATAAGATGAATAGATGGGATGGTATAGAAATAGGTCATGTTTTCATGTGGATTCAATTTTGGATCCTTTAGCACTTTGTGGTGGTGTTTGTATTCTCTCGGTTGGTTGAACTGGCATCAGGACTGACTGCTGTTTTCTGTAGATGTATTGGCAAGGGAGATCTGCCCAGTTCTGTTCTGCAGCTGTTGTTGCTGAAGCTCGATGCATGTATGCCATTTGTTTGCAAAACTTGAGATGGAGGGGGTTCTGCGTTGGAGTTGTATTATAATTAGCCTATTCAGCTGTCAAAGTTGGGCCTTAGCCTTTGCTTCCTTATAGTTGGCCAAGAAGGGTTATGCTATCAGCTGTTTTTGGAGGATTTTCTTTTTCAGGTTTGTGTCTACCCAGTGGATTCTTTATGTCATAAAGCAAAGGGGTTTTTTCTTTCTTTCTTTTGAAAGAATTACTTCTTTCATTTTTAGACTGAAGTTCCTTGTTAGACTGAAGCTCAGTCATTCATTAATTATGAGGCCTCTCTACACGTAGATTAAAGGATATGCAGTGTCTATTCTCTGTAATAACATTTAACTCTGTTTTGGTAGTTTGGGTTCATTTTTTCCAAGTTTGATCTGCAGCTTCTCAGCAGTGGACTATGAAAACCACCCTATATGGATAATTGTATGATAGGAACATCAGCATACTTTGTCGGCACCTTTTTCTGAGTTGATTGGTTGAAACTCAGGGTTTGAAGAGTGTCCAAGGAGGCCGGTAGGTCACAGGTGTCCATGATGCAGAGTGTTCCTCTGAGCCTACCAGAGTGTTTTACTCCCCATGCTCATTTGCAGAGATTTTATTTTTAGCCTTCATCTTTGAATTGCTGTATGAATTTAGTGAGAGACTGTTTTTCTATCAATTTAATTCTGAATGTCAACCTGAGTCAAAAGCCTTTATTTAAGCCTATGCCTCAGAAAAATACCTTTGCAGCTTTTGTGTGATACAGGCTTGTTAATGAGCATCTGCATGGTAATGTGGTTAGCATTTAGTTTCCTAGGGAAGAATCCCATTTGAATTCTCTGGATTATGTTTTTGTTGGCCAGATATGGTAATGCATCTTTCTTGAGGATGATGCTGACTAGATGGCTTATAAAACACCTCTGTGGTACATAGAGCCAAGTGCATTTTGGCTTTTGTGCATTTGGGGTAGTTAGTTCACCTGACCATGCGTTCTCTTGAAGGCAGCTGGGTGGACACCATGTCTCCCAATATTTAGCTTGGAGCAAACTTCAGATAATGTGTGAGAAAGGGAAGACTGCATGATACAGAATGCCAGAAGGGCTGAGGTATGCCAGAACCACAGCAAGCACACAGAAGATGGGGGGAGTGATGTATTTAAACATTTAGCCACAGTTGCGGGGAGGAAATTGCAGACAGGCTAGAGCGGAACGCTTGTTAATTGCTGATTTTCTGGGCATTCTAGCATACAGACACTCGCTCCTGTCTTGTTACTTGTTGAAGAGGGAAAGGGGTTGAAAAGGAAAAACCATTTATTTTTCTGTGTGTGATTCTAATTGCCCCTCTTGAGACAGGCATATTCAATCTGTCCCTTGCAGTTTCTTTTCTGACAGCTGAGGCTCTGTTATCACAATGCACCAGCTACCAAGGGGTGAGGTGAAGGGGCGGCACCACCTGCCACAGGGTCATCCTCGGGCAGATGGGCTCTGTCAGACAGGCTTGGGGTACCTGTAAAGTTGTTGTTAGTCTCTGAGCCAGGAGGAAGAAACTTCTCCCTCTGGTATCAATTTGAAGCGTGACTCCCATCCTAGTGGGTTTCCATGGTTTAATGCCGTGTCTCCCACACAGATCAGCTCATGGCTGTTCTGAGTTTTTCCATTGCAAAGGTAGCGCTGGTAAAAAATACCGTCTTGGCAGTTTAGGAGCTGATATTCTCTCCTCTCTCATGGAGAAGAAAAATGATAAGGCAAGTTGTACCAGTCTATTGCTGTTCACCTATCTTCACATGGTGGTGGAGGACAGCTGGATCTCCACTGTCCATTTAGTTTTTTAGGGTCTCCTGCTGGTCGTGCTCTTGTTTTTAAACTTCTTGCCAGTGCTGTAACTACCGTGGTTATAGAGCACAGAGTCTGAGATGAATGTGACCCACTCAAAAGCATTGAGATTACTTCTATGGGCAATTCTCCACTGACGTTTATAGCAGTGATGGCCGGGATGTGGAGATACCCAGTCTCTGTTCAAATTTCCTGGTTTGCATTTTGGCGGCAGCAGCAGGAATGCACTGGGAATTAAATCACTGTGTTCCTCCAGTGTGCTTTGTGGGCCTTGCTGAGCTTTGAGATGCGGTTAGACTTCCATTAGTACCAAAAGATGCTGATTCAGTGTTAGACTGGACTTGCCAGCAGTGCCCTGCTGTGAGTGTATGGCAGTTGGCCACATGTGTTGTCTTACTCTGCTCCGAGCAGAGCTCAGGGAGGCAGTGGTGAACGGTGGCAGCTGTTTTCATTAGCAGTCCCTTCAATGTCGTACGCAAGCTTGAACCACAGATAGCAGCAGTGGGGAAGTGGGAGTGTGTGAAAGAGAAGAAGAGGTGAAACTTTTTACCTCCTAGAGAAAGAAAAGTGAAGGCTGAATATCAGGTACCTCAAAGGAGCTCCTGCCGGGTGGGTTATTGCCCTTTGATTCCTTGGTTCTTGGGAGGAAGTTTGGTTAAACAGATCAAAGGTTTACTAACTCAGACTAAGAGTAGTAATAAATAGGAAAGGTGGTGTCTCACCATCTTTGGGCTCAATATAGGATTTCTGGTGAAAAACAAGCTGTTTACCATACCTGTGCATATTCACTGTTTTCCACGCTATGTTTCCATCGTAAGTAATACACTTTTTCCCCACTCATCTCCTCGACATCTCCCTCTTCCTGTACATAGCTCTAATTCACTGTGTCCTAGTGACTGCTAGGATATTTGTCATGATTGGTCTGGAGTTTGAGGAGCGGATGCTGTATGGCATATAATAAGCTATAGCTGCCAAGAGAATGCGTCTCTTTCTGTGCCTTGGATCTTGGACATCCCTGGCCAGACAATACAAAATTGAAGCAACCAAAACCACAGACTAATTTGGAAACAATTTCCGTAAGGTCTTTGCATTCAGTTTCCTTGCGGGAAAATAGACATGGTTATGCTGTCCCCCTTCACAGTATGGTTGTGGAGCTGTTCATGTTTCTAAATAATTTCAGGGCAATGATTTGTATATTACATTACTAAGGTGTGACTCCATTGGTCCACTGGATGCTCAGACATTGTGTATAAAGCAAGACGCTGGCACTTTAATGAGGAATGTGCTTTGATGGAGTAGATTATACACTTTTCTCTGAGACAGATTCTTTGAAGTTGTCTTGTCAGTAATTGCCACAACAGGAGGGAATGTCTGAACTACATTTATAGGCTTGTTTTCAGGAGTTTGTCAAAACAGAGTTTCATCCCACTTGGAAGTGTTAAAACTTACAAACATCTTTTTTTTTTTCTTCTCCCAAAAGCAGATGGAAAAAAAGATGAAATCCCTATATTTTTTATGAAAGAAATATTTAGGCATATGGAAAGGTTTTCTTTTGACATCATAGAGATGTTTAATTTCAGAGATTCTGAAACATTGCATTTCTTCTTTATCATCTCAACTGCTAAATGACTCAAAATATTTCAGCTTTTAAAATGGAACACAAACTGGTACATATTCTTACCTGACTAAAATTAAACGTGTAAGTGATTCCTGGTAAAAGTGACACTGAAATTGATTCAAATTTCTAGTAAATTATTTGTTACATGGTAGTGTTTTTTGTTTTGCTTGTTTTGTTTGGTTTTTTTTTTAACCTAAAACACTTTATCTGAGGAACTTTTGACATAAATCTTCACAATGTGTTTGGAACTGAAAAAGTTAATAAAAAACACTCCATCTGAAAGGCACTCACACCTTCCAAAACTGGTCCCTTGCCAGACTGTGTTGAGAATATCAGATATTATGGCCTTTGGAATCAGAATGGGGAACTTGCTGGGAGGTATTTGTCATGAATTTCAAATAGTTCATATTTAGACTAAAAAACCTGAAGTACTATGAAGATGGTAGAGTAGCACACTTTAAAATGTGATGTCAGGGATGAGAAGACAGCCCTGATTTTGCGTTTATCCCATTTTTCCTTCTAGAGGACCCGTACGTACACACATTTTCTCTCTTCGTCTCATTTGAAAATCTTAGGGACATTCAGATGTGTTGTATGTACTCACTAATTTCTACACTGCAAGCTATCATAGCAGTCCAGAAGCGTCTTAGTGCTTAGGCAGTAAGAATATTACTTATCTGACCAATTGCAATTAAGCAGTACCATTTGAATTTGGAATATAGAGTGTGTGTTGAAGCCATTGATGAAAAAATGCAAACAATGTAACAAATGTAACTGGAAAACAAAAATAAACAAAACCAAATTCAAAGCAATGGCCCTCTGGTCATGGAGAGAAGCTGAATTTGTTGGCTGTCTTATCTGGCATGAGTTAGTTGCTCAGCTGTACATACAGACATTGTCCATCAGGATTTGGATTGGGAGCCAGAAACTTGTTACTAGGCCTTCAGCTGGTAATGACCTTCCATCATTAAAGATTTCCCTGATGGAAATTGCTAACATTTAGAGAGCTTTTATGGAATCTTGCTTAGTATTTAATAGTGAATTTGATCTATCCTAGGAGAATCTCTTTCAGTTCTGTATTTGTAGAAAGCCATTGAGTAGACTGCCTGTTAGATTTCTGTAGAACCCTGTTGAGGTTTTCTCCTTTGCAAACTGTAGGGTTGTTCTGAAAGGGCTAGGTTCTAACCTGTCTTCTGAGACAGATCCCTCTTCTCCTCTTAAGCCGGACAAGTTGTTTTGTGTTCCTGGTAGGTCAGATTCAAAGCTGATGCTGATCAACATAGCTTGCATGATTTCCATGAGGCACCAGTGAAGCTATACCTGTTCATAAGAGTGATGGATCTGTCCCAGTGAATTTGTTTCTGTTCCCTCTCTCCCATATCATCCATCAGTATGGAAGCTAACTCCTGTTTACCAATTTCTGCTTGGAAATAGACAAATGCATGTAGTGACAATTGGCCTTCAACCTCTTTCCACCCTTGCCAACCATAAGTAGCATTACAGTTATCCCGCATTTTGCAACAGCAGCCTCCAGCACTGGAAGAGGACAACACTGTTTTCTGCAGAGTGCTTGGCAGAGTATGGCCAAAGAGGGGAACCAGAATGTCGGGAAAGAAAGAGAAGCAGCAATAGGATGCAATTAGGGATTTCTGGATGCTTGTGTGGGCCTGTCGCTGTTGTATGTTACTGTCTCTCAGAACTCATCCGCTAGTTGATGAAAGCTAAATGCAGATCACTTTCTTTCCTACTGTTTTTCCTTCCTTCTCCTCTTTTTTTCTTTCTCAACTAAAGGTCTTGGATCACTACACTGACTAGAAGAAGTGATTTGAACTGACTACAGTGTTCTTTGCTAGATGCAGATCTGTCTAGAGAACGTACAGCAGAAGCAGCAAGAAAGAAGTCTCAACTTATTTAGCTTGTTGTGACCCACCTTTGTATGGGCCTCACTGCCTCCCATTTGTACTACTCAAAGAACCCTATGACGGCAGGTATATTGCACTTGAGTAGCAACTGGGAACAAGCCACACATGTCCTTCTAATAAGCTGTTCCTCGTGGTGATCCTACCCAGGAATCAGCTGGGCTCTGCACTTGGGGGAGGTCCCCATGGGGCAGGAGGTAACAAACTAGTCACTGGGCATGAACACCTTGGGAGAAGGGAGGTTGCTGCAGTGTGGTGTACAGAGAACAAGGAGCGGGATGGCCACCAAGGTGCAACAACCCAGAGACCAAGGAAGAGGAGGTGGGTGTGATCTGTAAAACACACACTTGGCTTTTAAGAGAACCTGATTGTGCCTACCCTTTTTCCACTGAGCAGAGCTTCGTGTCCCAGCTTGCCTGGCCCAGCAGTTAATGTAAGGCACCTGGGAAATGCTTGCATCAGTTAGGTATTGAATATTTTAGACCTTTGATTATTGCAGGAACAACATTTTCCTCAGGATTTTCAACAGTGGCAAAATGTCATGTCAATGTACTGAGACCTGACAACACCGGTTAGAACCAGGGAAAGACCCTGTTTGTTCCTGAGGTACTTCTGTGGACTTTAAAATATTTATAACTTGTCTCTGCTTGGAGAGTTTTGCCAAAAATGTGCACTTCTGCTAAGTGTTGAACAAGAACTATTTTAAGAATGTCTCAAAAAACATAAAAGCTTTTCTATGTAGTATGTGCTTATGAAGGTGTGTGGCTACAAGCAGTATCCACTGGAAGTGTTTGCAATAGTGCTCTGCCTCCCCCCCTCATCCTCAAACTGCAGCACCCACGCGCTCCCATCCCTGAGCTCCCCAAACCCAGCTCCACCAGTGCAGCCTCCCTTGCTTCTCCCCCAGGTACGGGTCACCCATGTATCCCATTCTTAGCCTGTGTTAGTCTGGCACTCTCACTCCGATCATCCCTTGTGTGAGATATTAATCCCCCATGTTCAAGAGGATAGGTAAAAGACAGAACATGCTGTTTTTGCTGGTGACATTAGCTAGGTTGTTAATGCTGGGGTACGAGAAGTGTTGACGAGGATGTTGCTACAACCCATGTGTGAGCCACCCAATGTCCCTTTTTTCCTGCAGATGGAGAAAAAACTTTCTGACTTGACAGCATAAAAAGAGGGTTTTTTTCCGGGGGGAAAAATTATATAGAATTATGTCACATCAAGAAAAACACAATGATTAAAATAACTTGCTATGAATATTCATTCTCAGCTTGGCAGATGGATGAAGTGGGCTGAGCATTTGCAGAATATTGCTAACTGAGCTCTCTTCCAGAGAATAACATTTCAAAAGAATTTCCGATTAGGTCTGTTGGCCAAAACTAGAAAGGATTTTTCTCTTCCTTTTTTCTTTCTTTGGCATTCTGAGCTTCCACCTTCCTGCCGAAATGAATTTCTCTCTGATCACAGTTTTGGATACTTTTGAAGCCTCACACTGAGGCCTTCCAGATGGGTTCATTGCAGTGGGAAGAGAAATATTCATTATCATTATTATTATGATTAGTATTGTTATTCTTAACTCTTACGTTACATTGTCACGATTGTCCTGAATGATCCCAACCTGGTTTACAAACAAGTTTCATTTCCTCTGATCACCGAAAAATAGCCAACTCTGAAGAAGGAGCCAGCATTTGTTGAATAGCTTTGTGCTAAGGAAGGGAAAAAAATGCATTGTATGCATTTTAAAGTTTAAAGGTACTTTACTAGAAAGAGTGAAATGACCCAAACTGGAATTTAGCTGTATTTGTATCCAAGGTATTGTGAAAGATTTCGTGGACACAGTAACAAGCAATGGGTAGCAGAGTTGAACCTCCTTTGGATGTCACAGTGCCCCCTAGTAGCAGTTTTGAATTATTATCAGTACTGGCTTTAAAGGAACGTTGGTTTTTATCTGAACACTGATGCTGTTTCAAGTTCTGTCTCAACAAAACACATCAAAAAAAAAAAAAAAAAAGCTGTTTGCCTGGAAGAATGTTGAATAAAATGGCTGTTGTACCAATTTATTTTCTTTTAGTGGTGGGCTGAAACCAGAAGAGAAAAAAACACAGCTTTTCAAAACGGAAATATTTTGGCCTTTGTTCATTTTTCTTGAAATCAGAAGCTATCTCACTTTTTCAGGTAACTTGGATCTGTACAGCCTGAGAGGGTTAGAGAGCAGTCCAGCCCATACCAGTGTTCCTCCAGTCACACACCTTGTGTTAGGAGCCAGGCAGAAAGATGGCTTGGTTTGCTGTGACAGATATGGTTAGTCCATGCCGTTCTTGCAGACTAGTGGAATCCCCACCTGCTGATTTGCCTGGCATACGATGGCTGCTTTGAGGTTGTGCAAACTAGTTGTGGCACATCTAATGCTCTGGCTTGTACCCTGCATGATGATTTTCCTAGATATTTTGTGTGTGTGGATGCTGCGGCATACAGTGCTTCTGAACTGAGTTAGGCCAGTAGCTCCTTAGGGAAGGATAGGATTCAGGTATCACTGTATATATAGCACCATTTCGTCCAGCCATATGTGATTGCAGAAGGACTTTCCTAATTTCGCTTTCCAGAGCTGTCAATACAGGCAGGTGGCAGATGTGAGGCAAACCTGGAGGCATGTACTACTTTGGATAGACAGGAGATGTAGAGAAAACATGGCCGTTCAGGAAGAGGGCAGAGAAATACACGTGTATAAGGGAAAGAGGAATGCATCAAGCAGGGCTCGGCTTCAGAGTGATTTGTTACGGTCCCAGCAATAGCTCTTGTTTCAACTGAGCATGATCTCTCCTGAGAAGAGGAGGAATCTAATCACGATGATTGATAATTCCTTCAGAGGTTCCTCAGTAGGTATCAGACTTACGATGCAGAAAACTGCTCTCTTCTGGGAGAGCAGATGGGAGCAAAATGCCTAGCAGACTGCTCAGAGGGTCTCTCAGCTCGCTTTAGGTTCAGCCCTTGAACCAGCATGTTTCATTGCTTTGGAGAGCAGAAACAATTGTTTGAGGGCCATCCAAAGAAGGCCTCTGGCAGGTAGATGTGTGAAAGCCAGTGCTCTAGTTTAATAAACTCAGTACCACTTGTACACCTCTCTGGCAAATGGATAGTGACACACAGTGACCAAGCTTTGCCGGCAGTGTTGCCTGAGGCTTTAATTGCTTTGCACATAAAGTTATTTATCTCCACATCAAGAGGGTTGAGACCACATTTAGGGAGTAATTACAAAGCTGCCAGAGGGACTGGTGTTTGCCATGCCAGCCAGGCTGTGATTTATCGGCTCTGCTTACATGTAGAAAGTGAGCATTCCCCTCACCTCTCCCTTTCGTTCTGTGCCTCATGGCTAAAGGGATCCGTATCCCCCAACTCCCTCCTATACTATCTGTGCGGAATAGATTGGGCAGCTATAAAGAATGGAGTACCGCGAGTTTAGTTCTGAACATTGCTCTTACTGCTTCAGTCCTGAGGTGGGGTGTTTTTTTTTTTTAATTCCTTTCTTATTTTATCTCTTTTTTTATAAGGAAATTGTTAGGATTTTCAGTGAGATTTCATGATGATTTTTGGGGGGGACTCTTTCCTTGTTTTGTATGGGCTCTTGGATTTATCTATACCTTTTGTAGCAGCAGATTCTTATCTTTCCGTAGAGGGTTTGAAATGCCTCTGCAATACCCATGGGGTCCATAGGGTTTTTGTTTGTTGTTTCCTCATGAAATATAAGTAAATGCAGTGCGTTCGGCCTGAAGTCTTGCCTGTCATGGTCTGCTGTCCCAGCCCTGGCCTCCCTACACCCAGGTCCAAGTGCCTTTCAGTCTTGGCCTGCATCCGCCGCTTGGTAATCCAATCCTTCACTTTTTTGTTCCCTTTTTAAGTTTGTTTTTCATAATACCAGTTTTCAGATATCTCTTTGCATAATCTGAATCTTGCTGTGGTCACAGATCCTTTGATTACTGGACCTAAGGAATGTCCTCTGCTAACCCAATGGATTTTGGGGGGCTCTAGCACATCCATGTTAGTGGAATGGAAACCTTGCCTCAGCAGACGTGTTGATACTCAGATTTCTCCCAAAATCATGTAAAAATCACAAAATGCAGGGACTGCAGACCTGGCTGCTCTGAATATTTACTTTATTTATAGAAACTTCCAATGAAAGAGGCTTAGCCATCTGCCTAGGTAGCATGCTGTAATGCTGTGCTATCCTAAGAACTGAAAACTTTTTCCTAATTTCCAAATAAAATCTTTTGTATGCTAGTCTGATTTCCACACACACACCCCCCTTGACTGCTGTGTAGACAAAGTTTTCTCTTTGTAATAAGCTTCCATGTATCAAGGACTGTTAATTATGTAGTCTTTTTTCTAGATACATTTTTGCCAGCCATTCTTCTTGGATGATGTTTTCTAAAAATCTTTTTTTTCTTTCTTTTCTTTTTTCCCCTCTGGATTTATTCCAGTTGATCTGTCTCTTTCCTCAAGTCTGGTGCCTAAAACTAGGCAGTAGTTCCCCAGCTGAGATTTCTTCATTAACTGTGTACATCTTTCAAATGACTCCTTCCATGTCTTGGTTATTATTCCCCACTTAACATGGCGTATGTTTTCTTTACAGCATTGCTCTGCTGGGTCCTGTTTAGTTTGTGAACTGCTATATGCTTTACGTCATTATTTTCGCACTACTCACTAACAGATCAGTGACTGGACTTTCTGTACGTGATATAATTTCCCTCTTAGATGTGATGCAGCACTTCGTAGCTTTCCGTGTCAGATTTCACCTTGCTTGTTTTGGACTACTACTCCCATTTGCCAAGATCATTTTGAACTTCGTTCTGATTCTCCAAAGTGAGAATACAAATAACCTCTTCTAGCTCAGTGTCTCTCACCAGGTGTATACGTGCAGAGAACCATTAAGTTATAGCAGTGTCACCTCGCTCCTGCTATTCCCCCAAATATCTTACATTAGCAAAGCCATTGTAATAAAGAACAAGTAGGAGGTATTTCAAAGGGGAACCAAGACAATTTTGTATTTTCCTTACATTTCTCAGAGTTGGTCTCACTGTGACTGGATTTCTTTTTCCTGACGGGATATCCATGCAGCTCAAACAATTTCTTCAGCCTGTCCATTTACTATTTTGTTTTAAGGGTTTCCTCACTTCATAGATTCATGTTTACCTTTCTCATTCAGAAATGCCTTTGTGACCTTGAATGATTCCCCCCTCCCCTTTGTCTTTATGCATTAGGCTGGGGATTTAATCCTTATCACTTCTGATGTTACTTCTTTTTCAGCCAGTTTCCTCATTAGCTTTACAATCCCCTTTCAAAAAAAAGTTGTACCTCACTTCTGTGTTTGTGGTTCTGTGTTGGTTTTTATTTATTTTTATTTGTTTGTGGAATTCCTGAAGGACAATGAGCCTGTTTGTGAAGTGGCCATTGTTTTTCAGTGCATCAACAACAGTTGCTTTGCAAACAGACTTTTGTCTTTCATGTCAAACTGCACTGAAAATAGTTTCCTGTCTCTGTGAGCTCTGGAGTCAGCCATTCTAAGTGGTAATTTATTTAACACATCAAGAAATTATTTTTCTAAACTGTCACGCAACATGACACCTGACTCATTTTTGTAAGCAGATAACCAAAAGTCATTCACTTTTTTCTGCTTTATTAGACTGATTACTGCTTTGATGTTCATCAGCATTATGCATTTAGTATTTTTCTGTCCTCTTGATCAAGAGG
>Ga0181612_166617_pt1 | contig 21188 bp, 9 predicted proteins | sample HoacroProtozoa21_FD_119630 | JGI IMG/M metagenome (GOLD analysis project Ga0181612, IMG submission 119630) | Hoatzin crop microbial communities from Cojedes, Venezuel. Combined Assembly of Gp0051906, Gp0051904, Gp0051908
CTCTCAAACCTAAACTTGAGAGTTTTAAATGGAAGTCTGAATTTCTGTGCATATGAAATGAGCATATGGACTTCCTGTCAAATTGTTTTTTTATCGTGCTTTATCACAAATCAGAGCCCTTCAGTCAAATAGACAAATTAAAAGTAAATTCAGCTGAATTCTGAACCAAATGTAAAAACGTTTTGGCAGGAATCCTCATTTCTCATACCTTTTGTGTGACTGAGAACCAGTGGAACCTATGATAGCATTCTGCTAGCTCAGAACAAAGAATGACCTGGTTAAAATTTTCAGACTGCACTCTGGGTTATTTTGCAACATTTTTCTTATCAATAATAAGTCAAGATCTCCTTGAACTCCTTCAGAAATTTCTATTGTGTCAGTTGTTTGTTAAGCCAGGGCAGTATTATCTTGTATATTTTGCAGTGACTATTTTGTATTTCAAAGCTTTCCTGTATTGCTTTTTTCTTTTTTGCAGTCTGGGGAAGCTACTCAGAGAAGTGTATCTCTGTATGACTGGTAGCAGTTATTTCAGGAGTGTCTGTCTGATAGAGCTAAGTGTTTTAAGACAGAACAGAGAAAGGGTAAGGGACAGATAATGTGAATATCTGCGTTAATAGTTTAGAGGCTGGTAACTGCTGCCATGAAGCAAGCTTTACTGCAGCATTAATATTTAAATTTGGACAGTAAGCAGACAAACTAAACTTGGACAAAGACAAGTTAATGTGTGACTGTAAATAAAATACATAAAATATTCTGCTGAAAATACTTATTAATTATTAGAAAGCAACTGGAAAAGTTTACTGATTGTTATTATCAAATTACAGTAGAGAACCTTTCTGAAAGGGATGGTTCCCTGGAGGCTGATGGATTGGACATGGAATAATGCAAGAATCATTCAGACTTTGGGAGTAATGGACTGAAGACTACACCTTGAGCCTCATATATAAGTCTCTGTATTTCTGGAGCTGGCAGCTGCTATGCTTTTCTTAAAACAAAAAAAAAAAAGTGATAAGCAGATTTAAGTGCTCAGCCTTCTAAGAGCATTTCTGATTTTTTCACTGAGAAAATGACTGGAATTTGGGGGGCAGAGAGGATATTCACGTCACAAGTTTGGATCCAGTCCAGTAAGAGTTTTTTATAATGAGTTGGTTTCTGTTGTCTATACCAATGGTTTCAGCTCCTCGCTCACAATCCATGTACTGCCTAAACCTGTAGTTTGGCTTACTCCCTGGGAGATTAACAGGGCAAACAAGAGGCCAGCAGAGGGCAAAATGTTTTACCGACGCCACCATGTTCTGGCTCAGCATTTCCGCCTGTCGGCCACTGAGAACCACTGCATTGTCTGACGGGGTGACGGCATGTGATTGAATGTTTGCGCAGTATTTTCAGTGTCTGGAAAGCACGACAATCCACAGTGACAGTCAGTTGTAAGAGATAGTTCAGGGAAGATTGCTGTTAATCAGCTATTTATTTGCAAATGTCTATGAAAGTGATAGAAGTGTTTATGAAACATTTATTGTTTTACCATAACTTTGGCAATCTAGTCATTAAAAAGACTAATTGACCTCTTCCAACAGGAAAACATTTAAGCAAGAGGTGCCAAAAAGAATTCAAGTTTCTGGAAAATGAAATCTGCAAGTATCCAACTTAAAATCACCTACCTGAATTTTCACTGACTTTCATTGACTATTAACATTTGCTAGATGTGTCTAATTCTGGTTTAAATGCACTTGAACACATAATGTAATTTATACTTTACACTTGTAAAGACCATCTGGCTGACAAACATAGTCAATGAAATAACAAGACTTGGCTCTCAGAGCACTAATTACAGACGTTCTATTTAAGGGAAGACAAGAGGAGCGTTTACATTGCCCAAAGGAGCTCGCAATATTTCCCTTTCTGAAACAAAGGAGTCTAAAAATACAATGGGTAAGTTTCAAGTGCTTGTAGAAAGAGAGGCATCCATGGCAACGCGAGAGTTCTTGCTGCAGTTCTCATCTCCATTCAGACATTGATAGATAATGCCAAATCAGGCAAAAGCTTTATGTTTCATATGCTCAAAAGATGATCAATGAAAAGATTGGCAAATGCTGTTTGTGCAGTCACTCATCAGCCAAGACCATGATTTTACATATTCCAGGCTCTTCTTTTTCTTCACTTATATTTTCCAAGGAGCTGTAGTATGTCAGGTGCGTGACAAACTACCGATGCGTTTGTTAGTCCCAGAATCTCCAGGACAAAACAGAAGTACTTAAATGCTACGTCTTGTGTTTGCAATGCACAAATAATAAAACTTGTCACATCTACACTGCTTCTATAGCAGGGCTGGATTACTCAGGAAGATTGCATAGCAGAGTACAAAACAGAGAGAAACTCACTCAGCTCTTGAAAAATGGATCTACAGAGATTTATCATAAGTAAATCTTCAGTTGTTTAAGAGAAAATAATAGAAATGTGAAAATACCACGCACTCAGAGTGCTTATGATGTTCTTGATCAAAACTTGATATAGAAGTACCTGTTGCCAGGTCTCTAGCAAGGATTTTAGTCTTCCTAATGACAATACTTAATGTTACACTAATTACCTGTGGTTTGAACTGATAAATAATTGAAATTTAGAATAAGAATCATTTTCTTTTGGAACAGCTTTTTACTTTTAGCTGTAGAGTTGAATTTAGTCCCATCACTTCAGCAGAAGAAATTTAATTGATGCATTTTATATTCACAGTTGTAAATAGTTTGGGTTAACTTCCATATAGACAAGCCTTTTCTGATGTGTAGTGACAATGCACTCTGTACTACGCCCACCTTTCTCCAGTCTTTGATGTCTCAGAAGTAAGCAGACACAGATAAGGCATTAACATCTAACATGACAGAAAGTAAACTCAAATCTAACAGCCTGGTGATGAGTGATTTGGAAAAAATAATTGGGAAGACTTTTAGTTTTCCCCCTTGTGTGCTGAGGAACATAGGAAACATATTTTTGCCTGAATTGTTAATTGGTATGGCCTATAGCAGTGTAGCTAGTCAAGTGACAAATAGATTTGTAACTGGTTTCTCTTCTTCCTGAAAGAGAAGAAACACAAGGAGGTCCTGTCAAATACGTTACAAAACTATTTGCTCGTTTTCATTCTGACATTGCTTCTCAGTTGATGACGGATGCCCTCTTCTGCAAGTAGAAGCTGGATCATGCAGTGAGCTTCTAACCATGGCTATTACTTTTTCTTTCCATCTCTGCTTTCTCCATTGACTACTACACATGCCAAAGGGTACCTTAAGATGTTTGATATCCCTCCTGGTGCTCGACATGTGTTTATCCAAGAAGACGAGGCTTCTCCTCACTTTCTTGGTAAGTGTTTCCTCAGGTTTGGCATTGAGGCATGATGAGAAGCACAGGGCAGTCATGCAGAAGAACATGAGAAATGAGATAACCACATAAAAGTGGTTTGGGTAAATATGTGCATTCAAAATTGCATGTTTAGGACTGAGTCCTACAGCATAAGCTCAGCAAACAAACATTTACTTCTCATTTGAATTCTTCAAAATATTAAACTGATCCCAGTTTGCATGTTTACTAACAAAAGATTGTCGTCACTCATGTTTAAATGGGCACTGCCAAGGTAAAAACTGTATGTTCTATTATGTGAATCAACTTCAGTATCTTTAATTATTCTTATTTGCTGCAGATTGTAAGCAACAGCTATTTTAATGGAAAGAAGATTGGATTGTGATATATTTGCAGTCTATTTCATTTCAGATTTTTCTCACATAGGACAGTTTATACTGTTGTCAATCGATTTGTATCTTACTGCTTACCATTTTCTAATGCTTAAGGGATTTTTAGCTCCCAGGAGAGGAGCGAGATCTTCCATGGATTTTAATGGCCTTTTAATCAGCTCCTCGTGTGCTAGGGCAGTGTCTGAGTTGTAAACCCTTCAGGCAGAGTTGGATTAGTTACTAAAAAGAAGCAGGAATAGAAAAGAAAGAAAAAAAGAAAAAAAAAAAGAAGAAATTGTTTCAACTGTGATAATGTCAAAGGGGGAAACTTGGCTTTTGAGATCCAAGAGGTTCATTTTGGACTAAACATAGCCTGATAGTAACTTTCAGAGAAGCATAGCTTTGCTTTTGCAGCAAGTGGCTTCATGAAGCTACTTGCTAGATACTGCAGAGCTCCTGTATTTGGATTACTATAATCACAGAAACTTGTAAGATTTATGCATAGGGTTTTTTTTTATCATGTTTTATGGTGCATTGGAAAAAGTTGTACCAAAGAAAAAATGAGAGTCCATCCTTCAGATTTCTAATGTATTGGCTTCTAATTGGAGGATAATAATAATAATAATCCCCACATTACGTGACTTTTAAGGTGTGGTGCAGGAACCCAAAACCAAGTCATATTTCCTAGGGGTTCAGATGCCACAGTTCTTTGCTTACTGATTTTAGCATCTGGCACATACATATGTATGCAAAAGAAACTAAAATGTGATGAAAAAGTTGTCATTTTCATAATCGGAGGAAAATAAGAAATGTACTTGAAGTCTCCTGAGGTGTCTGTTATACTAATAGGCATTCCCAGTAATACTGATTTTGGTCTTATGCAAATAAGGAAGATGGGTGATCTGAAGATTTTACCTGAGTTCCTTGCTACTACTCGTGCTTCTTGGCAACTAAGCTAGTATGGGAAATGTGCACATTACATAGGAAGAGGTGCTTCAGTGTATCTCTAGTTCTGTATCTAATTCATGTGGATAAGGAGGTACAAAACTCAAGTAAATGTGAGAATGCATCTGTCATCAAACTGGAATCTGGAGGCTGCATGAGATGGCCTTGGAGGGCCTTTCTCTGAGCCATTTCATCTACAGCACCTGCTAGTGTGGTGTGTTTTTTTGCAAAAGACCTTCTGTAATAATTCCTGCCAGGGTTCACATAGGCCACCATGGTTGCTGACGATACAATGGGAGGCACAACTAGCGCTGTTTTCAATCCTTTTAGCAATTAAGAACCAGGCTACGGGACACTATATTCTGAATGGGAAAGGGGAGGCGGCCAGATCCCGATCTTTCATCGACCTGGGCGTGGAGTGGGAGTACAACATAGAAGACGACATAGAAACTCTCCACACTGATGGGCCCTTGCACGATGCAGTGGTTGTGCTGGTAGGTTACCTGTCAAGTAGCGGGAATATGGTGGGTTTGTCTTTTATAAAAAGTGCACGCCCATCATGGAGCTTGTGCTGACAAAACACTGCTGTGTAATGCCTCTCTGAAAGACATGTGCCGATGAGGTGGCTGATAGCCTGAAGCCCTTTTCTCATTAGCTGTTACCCTCTCTTGTAAACTGCTGCCTGTTCCTGCAACGGTACTATGTCAATCAGAAGCCAAATATTGCACTGTCAGACATCAGTGGGACACTTTCAGTTAACCAAAAGAGGGCATTGCATATTAAACTCTGTCTGAGACCAGCCCTACACTTCAGCCAAGTAAATGGTGTAGCCACACCATCCTTTCGTCCTAGGTGACAGTGTCCTACTTGGCCAGCTTAGAATGCTAGCCTAGAAATGTATCTCATTTTAAACAGCTCTGTGTTCTGACTATGAATACAAAATCCAATTTTTTTTCACCCAATGAGTTAAGTAGCAGTTTCCATGTTTCCCCTAAGAGCCAGACCTTGGTTTCTTTACAAACCTTGGTATTTCTTTACTTTGCAAAGGAATAAATAATAGCTCTGGTTTTGTACCACTGTTTACATTTGATTATTAATAGATCATTCCTCGGGAAAATGACACAAGATCTAGCCTGACTTACAAATACATCATTCACGAGGATTCAGTATCAACCATCAACAGCAACAATGTCCTACAGGAAGAAATAGATACTTTTGAGTGGGCGTTAAAGAGTTGGTCGCAGTGCTCCAAACCCTGTGGTGGAGGTAAACAGATGCTGTAGCACCTTCTAATAACGAATGACAGATTACCAAAAGTGGAAAAGTAAAAGGTGGGGGTAGTGAATGCTTTAGAAATCTTGGCCTTCCTTTTTTAAAAAGCAGTTTGTTATTTTGGGTGCATAGCTTAAAATATCTTAAGTGCCTGATTATTCAAAAGTGTCACACTTCCAGCCTAGAAAGAAGTTCTTTTTAAGTGTTTAAATTCGGTACCAAAGCCACTTTGGAATTACAGACTCATACATTTATGCTACTTGGCGTTCACTTTACTTATGTACATTACACTTATGCAAAGAATGGGGAATGCAAATGTCAAAATTACTTTAACTCTTACATACAGCAGTCAAGAAGGTGATGTGTTCTGGTAACAAAAACACTAAAACAAGACTGGGGTTCATTCCCAGGTTAGCTGGTGACTTGCTGCTTGATGTTAAGGAGGTAATTTCTCCCCTCTCTATGCCATGATTTATGTGTAATGCAGAAGTTAGACTAAGCAGTCATAACTGTCCCTTCTAGCCTTGAAAACCTATCACAGTGTCACACTATGTATAGCCTCCACAGAGCACTGTGTGGCAATCTTGTGCCTGACAACTGAACAAATCGTGAGCATGTTTAAATACTTCATACATATCTGTCATGTACAACCATTTAATAGGCCATAAAACTTACATTTAAACCAAAAATTCTAACAAGGACCTGTTTTTCCTGATTTTTCTAAAATATTTTCCAGGGTTCCAATATACCAAATATGGGTGCCGCAGGAAAAGTGATAACAAAATGGTTCATCGCAGCTTCTGTGAAGCCAGCAAAAAGCCAAAGCCCATTCGCAGAATGTGCAATCTTCAAGAATGCACACAGCCTCTGTAAGTATGTCTCACATGAAGATATAAATGATTGCTCCTTGTGGTACATGTGGAAGTTAACCCAAGCCAAATTTGGTAGGATGTTGACAGCTTTCTAGGCTGGAGTTCCTGTATTACGGATGTTTTCTTTTCTACCTGTGTAAGAATAGTTACTGATTTTATTGAGTGGTTTAATCACAAATATACTGTATACTGATCTGGCAGCAGTATGGATAACAGGTAAATTTGTGATGGTATCTTACTGCTTTTTATTTCCCAGCTGGGCAGCAGATGAGTGGGAATACTGCACAAAAACCTGTGGGAATTCAGGCTACCAGATCCGTACTGTGCGTTGCATTCAACCCCTTCATGACGGTGCAAACCGCTCTGTCCATTTCAAGTACTGTAGTGGGGATCGCCCGGAGAGCCGCAGGCCGTGCAACCGCATACCATGCCCTGCACAGTGGAAAGCTGGACCCTGGTCTGAGGTAGGCGAGCAGCAATTGTGAGGGAGTGACGTACCTTTGCTAACATCTCATGCCTCCAAAGTCAGATCTGTGCCTTGGCTGGAAGTTCTGGACTGCACCAGACAGTTTCCCAAAACCTGAAAATCTGCAGCAGATAATGCCTTCCAGCTTCACGGGATTCTGTAGCTCTCCAGACTTCTCCAGAAACCAGCAAGGAAAATACAATATTCACAATATCAGATACACAATCCTGCAAAACAAATGTTGAAATTTTGCTTGTTTTTCTCCAAGTTTCCACCTTCTGAATTCCCCAATTCTGAGGACAGCATAACATTTTTTACTGCCTTGGACTGTTTTGGAATCACAGAGTTTCTGCAGGTGTTGATATTGTAATAATGACTTAGGAACAAACAGCTGAACCCTACAGCTAACTCTGAACACTGAGTTTTCTATGCCCTTTGTATTCTCTGTATGTTTCATTGTCAAGATCAGGTATCGGCTGCAGGAAGAATAGGTAGCAAAATTGATAATATGCTCTAATAATATTTAATAATTAATAATTAATAATATTTAATATGTAATAATATACTCTAATAACATTTAACATTATAGAAGGAAAGAACCAAGGAAAATACTATCCTCCTTCTCTGCATATTTCTCCATAATGTCAGCCTTCACTAAAGTCTGCTTTCAAAACAAATTGCTGGAAAGTGTAGCCTGACCTGAAAGCCAACCTTGGGTTATTTTAGACACAATAATTTTTGCACATTGCTGTGAATAGCTAAATGTCCCTAATTGTCTTGTGTCTGTTTTGTAGTGTTCTGTGACCTGCGGTGAGGGAACTGAGACCCGGCAGATCATGTGCCGTGCTGGTGACCAGTGCAATGGAGAAAAGCCGGAATCAGTGAGGGTTTGTAAACTCGCTCCGTGTAATGGTAAGAGAATATCTTAAAATTACTGCAATAGATGAGGGTAACGATTCCTGACTCAGTGCAGCCTGTCTAGATAGCACAGTGCTGAGCAGAGATGTTAGACACAGATTTCATCCTTGAATAAACTCCAGTGAAAAAAGAAAGACCTATATTTAGGTCTAAATAAAAGCTAAACTTCCTGTGAACTTTCTGTGTTAATGCATACAGGTGTCTAAGACAAGGCAGAGTCTACGCTTATGAACAGTAGTGTGCACACCAAACTTGTACTCTACTGTATTTTAAAGATGTTACACTGTCAGGTGACAACCACACAACACCATTCATCTGTTGAATGCTAGAAAATACACCCTCCCTTGGAGATTCTCCTGCCTTTGTCCAGCTAAAGTCACGCTGTTGTTTAGTCCAGCACATTGTTGGTTGCTTCTTGCACAGCAGGGTCCCTCCTGAAAACATGCTGAAATAGGGGGTTTAAATATGTTAGCCTAAGTTGCATTTGCAAAAATTTGTGCTAGAGGTGAAGGTCAATCCAAAGTAAACTCTGCTCAACCTCTAAAACCCGGAATAAGCCCTGCCAATTGAGGAAATGAAAAAAAAAAGTAAAAATGGAACCACAGAGAATTAATAAGGTTCCTGGAAATCTCATTACATTGTTCTCATAGAATTTTTTTAACAGATTTTTAAGCTTTTTATGACAACAAAGCCTTTCTTCCTTTGGATGCATGACTCTTTAAGATTTGGGGTTTATTTGATTTTAAATCCTTCATGGTAGTCCTAACACTCTGATCACTAGCTGGTAGAAAAAATAGAGTAAGAGTTCTTAGAATGTGCAGTGTGTTCTCCCACAGAGTGAATCTAACTGCTTCCCACAAGTCTGGTAAAGGTGTCTGCTTTTGCTTTTACTTGTCTTCTGCCAGTGAAAGAACTCAGAGCAGAAAACAATTCCGGGAGCAATGAATAGTTATAAAACATTGTATCCACTAGGTGGGAGCAAATCCCTATCCATGACTCTATAAGCACTAGTGATAAAAATATTTCCAAAACTGAAAGAAATAAGAGCTACATCTAGCAAAACTATTCAGATAGTTTTGATCTTGTGCTGTAAGCATCGCCTTAAAGAATCTGTACTTTAAGCATCAGTTGGGATTTTCTTGAATAGCCAGTGTTAATTTCCTACCTATCAAAATTAAGCAGCACACAATCTTTTTTCTCTGTGTGAGTTCTATGTCTCTCTCACCCTAAGTAATACTCAAGAGAGCCAAGTGCCACTGACCTAGGATCCACTTATATGGGATGTAAGCAATAGATGGCCTTATACAAGCCCTTTACAAATTGACGTTGAATCACATTGGGTAATACTCACTGTATTTTTACAGTTCTGGGTGTTTAATATGCACCCCATCTCAGATGCCGCAGTGAATGAAGGATTTCTGTGGTCACATGTAGGGGGTGCCTAACAAGGTTCTGAAACCCTAGGTACATTTCATAAAGAGAGAAGACAGAGCAACGCATTGCAACAGCTGTTTAAAAAAATGTGAACTAACGGCCAGTGATCTATCTGGCTTTGATGCAGCAAACCAATAGCGTGACCTGGGCTTTATGAAAATGCCGTGAACTACAAGGGCATGCAGAGCTACACCAGCCAAGTCCCTCATACCTTTGACGAAACCACAGGGTCCCCATGGACTCTGCCCCTCCACCACGCTACACCTGCCTCCTCTCATTGAGCTCAAACCTCTCTGCTTTGCTCAGGAGTTTGGGCCATAACTTTTACCAAGCAGTAAGTAGCCGTCAGTATTCTTTCAGACCAAATAATCTCTCTTTTTTCCCACGCTTTTCGGATGTGGTTTTTACCACTTTCAGTGTTTTGGGGGAATACAGCTAATATATCAATAGTATTCTGTAATACTTATGTAGATAAATTCTTTACACATGGTCACGTGTGGCATTCCTTTACTGTTACATATGTATAGCCTTGATTACTATTTTGATTTTCAGGGCTTTAGACTTAGCAAAACATTAGTCATGTCGTTTTGACAAATGATTTACTACCTACATGCAAGATTGCTGAGAGTTTAATCTTAATGGAGTTGTCATGAACATTTGCCGCAGTTGGTGTGATTTCTTTTGTGCTATGTGGCATATTAGCATTTGTCTTCCATTTCATGAAAAAACATATGTCTGCATACAGGAGAAGAGCAACCAGCTCTTCCACCATACACCTTGGTGGAGCTGAGTCTCATAGTGTGGAAAAATGAGGACACCTCCCATAGATATTTCACTTAAACTTTATATGTCTCTGTGATTAGAAGAAAACAGGAGGCAAGATTTTATCCTGCAGGTCTATAGCAATAATCTGATGAGCAGTCATGTTTCTGTGGCTGTACCAGATTAGAAGAATGGATTTTGTGGTACTTAGACAAATAGATGAGCTCCACATAAGAACAGACCCTTGAAAAGTCTCTATATGAGCTATCCCTGCTTTGCAACACAAGATACAGAATGAAGAAGAAAGCACCTGTTGTTTTAAATTTTAGTCCCTAAATACCAACTTTCAGCGAGATTTCTCAATGGTATGCTGTCAGCAAGCAGTGAACTTAGAGTTACAGTGATGCCTTCTGTAAGGGATGCGTCAATTCTAAAATCTAACGTGAAAATTTTTCATTTGATTTAAATTATATTCTAGTAGCCTCATCTTCTTTAGAATCCCTAGGGAGCCAATACACTTTCTTGTGTCTTCTACTCTTAGTTACCGCGAAGCAAGTAACAAATTGTGATAAGGAGAATTTTTACCATGAACATCAGCGGAAGGATACAAGCACTTACATACTGAATAGGAAGTGGTTGACTAGGTTGTGCAGAATTAACCTAAATAAAAAAAGGGGGGGATTATGTAAGTATACAGCTTCAAGATTGTACTTATGGAACCTACTGAAAGTAGATAAGTACAAAACCAAATCTTTGCACTAGCACTTGAGTCACGAAATCTAAACCATCACAAACTGGTATCACAAAAATTAACCATGAGAGAAAAGGACTAAATAAGATACATTGTCACTATGGAAAGGCAAAAATAATTGTTTGGTACTTTCTTTTTTGGTTTCTCACTTCAGGTGATACTATTTGCTATATATTGACATAAATCATAGTGTGTTAACAAGATGACTGCCATAATTTTCCAGATCAGGTGCTTTCATTTACACAGAAGCATAAAGATTGTTCTATATGTGATGCAAAGATTTGTGTTTCAATATTAGCTTTTCTAGTTTAGATTAATTATAAATATAGCCCTTGAATTTCCCATGCTAAATTCCTGCTGAAAATAGTCTTATAGCACCTTCATGGAGTATGTACATTCCCATGCAAAGCTACAGATTTAATGCTAGGTTTGTGAAGAACCAGCAAACATCTATCCAAGGAAGCACATCAGGAGTAGAATCAAGGAAAATTTTTATATTACATGCTGCAGTCATATAATTTGCTATTTATGAACAACATCCCACAACCCCACTGAGCTGCATGTGTGTAATTTTACTGAGTTCAGTAGAATTAAGCTGATTTACGCTGATCGAGAGGTTGGGCTACAGTTAATATTTTAAAATAGGAAAACTTGGTTGCCTGATATACTGTTGACATGTGGTGAGGCAGAACCTGTACACAGGTGAAAAATATCACTGTATGTAAAGCTAATATAATTTCAGAGCTTAGTAAGTGGTGTTACATGCCATCTGTTGCTCATTAAAATGTTGACTATATAATTGCTAACTATGAATGGAGGACTAGACATGGAACAGATCTTCTCAATAGCTGGGGTTAACTTTTGGCTTTTCACATTCTAATTTTGCACACTTCTATTTTACGTAAAATCTGTCAATACCATTTCAAGCCAGCCATAGTATCTTAGGAAAATTCTGCTAATAGAAACTTTTTGCTGATCTCTCCCCAAAGTGTCTGAATAGTTACTGGATGCACCAAGCTACTCATTTCTCCCCATTGCTGGTTTTATGTCCCTTGAAGTGTTACATATTTGTAGGTTCCTGGTCTGCTTCTGGAGTGCTGCCAGGGCCTTAGCACCCGATTTAGGAGTGTGAGGGGAGACGCAGATGCCCCAGGTTTCTCAGGAGTCCCAGTTGCTGGGCTGAGTCCTCCATGGGAGAGACACAGGTTCGGCTGGAACACGACATTGAAGCGCATGGTCTGCTTTGATGGTCCCTGTAGATGTCTGTGAGAAGGTGATTACGCCTCTGCCTACAGATGCGTCAACTTTAAAATAGCAAGATGCTTTTCTGAAAAGTGTTGACCCTGCTGCAAGGCTGGACAAGGTGACCTTCTGAGGCACCTTCCTGCATTACTCTGTTGGGTGTTCATGCTGCCAAGGCACATGATATTCCAAACTACACAGATAAGTAACAGTATAAATGAGCAGTAGGATGAGTTAGACACAGAGAGGAGAATAATAAGGAAATATTAAATTTCCTGATTTTGAAATCTGCAAGTAGTGCAACTCATTTGAAATGACCCGAGCCAACCTCCCATCGTCTTCTGTGCCTTGACACAGCTCTGCTCAGATACTAACTCAGAATTTGACTTTTTCTGTGAGAGTGAAGTTTTAATTTAAACTCACATTCCCATACAGAATACCAAGCTTGTACCTCGATATAGTCAGCACAACAGACTGCAAGATTAAGAACAGATATTCTCAACAGTGCCACGTACTCATGAGTGTTACAAACTCTCAGCGTTTGTCCCAGTCCCGGTAACAGGAAAACTTAGGACTTCACCTTTGAGCTCATGTGGCAGTCTGAAGGAGCCCGAGTACTGATGTGCTCTCAGCTCACTGTCAAAGCCTTGTTTTTCTTCTGACTTCTTGCATTACCGCTTTCCACTCTACCAGTTTTGTCCAATGTGACCACTGCATCTCTATTTGTGGAACAATCATCCAGCAAATGCTCATTGACATTTTTGGGATCTCTAATAGATCTTTGAGCTCTTTGAGATCTTTTCCCTGACTGAATGTCACGCACTTAACTGCAAGACATCTTATGTCAGAACTATCTGTTAAAAGCTTTCCCATCAGTTCTCCAGTTACAGTTAGGTCAGTGAAAATCTCGGACTTTATCCAAACAGAACTTTATCCAACTATAACATCTTATTTTAAGACATCACGTAAAATGCATCTTTGAGAGATATTGCTTGAGATTTAATTTCTTTAAAGGAAGATTTCATTGATTTGAATGCTGTTGATTAATAATGGCCTCAGGCTAGAAGTGAAGGTGATTTTGGGTGGGTAGAACTACATCTGGCCTGGTATGTGGGTGCTCTAGTAGGTTAACACTGGAAATTGTTGTCTGTGGCCCTCCACAAATACAACATGCCTTTCCACAGCTCTTTGCTTCTGATGTGCACAGCAGCTGACAATTTCAAAGTGTCCGCCGATTTCTTTGGTTCCCAACTAGGGTTATTTTTTAGGGTAGCAGTGAGTTCTGTCAGGGGATGAAGCATCTCAGGTTGCCTATTCAGAGTAGCCCATCATTTATGAAACACAGGCAGAACATTATCAGTGCCCATCTAAATGCTGTCAGGGCATTTCAGCATTCTTCTCTACGTTTACAATTAATGTTACATTTGTTTTGCAGATGAACCCTGTATGGGAGACAAATCTATCTTCTGTCAAATGGAAGTGCTTGCACGTTACTGTTCCATCCCTGGCTACAACAAGCTGTGCTGCGAGTCCTGCAGCAAGCGCAGCAGCACCCTCCCACCGCCGTTCCTTACCGAAGCTGCTGAAACTGAAGAGGAAGCAATGTTTGATCAGAGCCATCTGCCTAGGGCTCTGATGATGCCAACACCTGTAGTGCCCAACCACGCACAGTTCCTGCCTCGGAGAAGTTCTCTGGGCAGGCATTCTTTTGCAGAAGAGGACACAGATACGCACATCTCCCCGTCCAATTCCAAGCCCAAAAGTGCTGAATTTCCACAATGGAGAGCTCCTCAGACAAGGAAGACTTCTAGGCTGTTTGCTTTGCTGCACCAGTCACCTGCCAACGGCAGCAGTCTCAGTCCTCATAATGCCTTTGCATTGGCAGCAGCTGGTCCTGTGGTGCCAGCTAATAACACCACAATGGGTGCTCCTTCTCCATCAAGAACCTCAAGGAAGAGCGAGAAGCATGTTGAAGAGAGATGGCCTTTGAGGTCCTCCACTGTGGAAACATGAACGTGAATGCCTTGTGGAGGATAGTCATAGAAAGAGGCTTTGTCTGGCGCTTTGGGTTTAATTTCCTTACTTCTGGACTCTATGGTGCATACTGTTTTCCACAAGCAGGACACTGCAGGTCATCAACTCATTTTCCTTGTAAATACAAAGAACAAGAAGTGCTGGTTCACTTTCTAGTCACTCCTGTCCTCCTCCCATACTCCGTTATCTGGCTAGCTTGAAGGTATTGAAGGAAAGCACCAAAGAATATTCCTAATAGTGAGCAAAAGTTGCTGAGGGCATCAGTCAAGCTGTAGTACAGAAAAGTGGCCCTGACCTCAGCAGTCACCTCATTATTTTTGGTTTTAAACACTCACATGTAGAAAATGCCCCACTACAAGAGGTACCAAACGTTTACACTATACAAAATACTTTTGCAATGGAACAACTGATTCAATAAGACTTGTTTTGCTAATTTATCTATATAAACAGATATTGTATAAGCAAATTTGCAGCTGTTGTGTAAATACTGTATATTGCAGAAAATCAGTATTATTTTTAAGAGTTTTGTGCAGTCAGACAACTGTTTACCTATGTTGCATTCTGGACAATTGCTAGGTGCCTGCCATTGAGTACTGCCTTATTTACATTCCAAAAGTTGATTTTTAAAGCAGCATTATCATAAAAGGAGGAGTTCCATTTTCATATGAATTACATCTACTGATACTAGGAAAGGGGTTTTCTAGAGTATCAACAATGTGATGCTTTCTTTTTGAAACAGGGAGAAAAAAGCATAAACTTAAAGGTATGAGTCTACTTAGAACCACCTGCCCATTAAAAGTAGGTTTAGAAACTTTAGTGTAATTCCAGTCACAGGTTGGAAAAACAGTTTCACATGCCTGTGAAATGAAGACTGACACCCGCGGCCTACGCTGAGCAGGCACTGCTTCCGTTGATGAGTAGCAGTGCCGTCCCTTACGTCTCCTTTTGCCGAAGAGGTCAGACCAGTGTAGGAAACCATGTATATACTGTAAGTACTGTAATGTTCGCGAGTCAAAAATGAGTTCTGTTTTCCAGATGATCTGTTTGTTATTTCTGAAGCTGAAAAAGCATCACAGAGGTAGAATAGGCGCTAACAAGAAATAGCTGTGGCAAGACTTAAAATAGATTTTTTTTTTTTCGTACTGGAAGCATTGATTTAAAGGTGAGAGAGATATTTATTTTTCAGCATGGTTCACCTCAAAATCTCCACACCCACAATGCATCTGACTGCAATAATATACTAGTAATTTATGTCAATGACCATCTTGTTCACAGTTCACCCAATCGCACTCTCTCCTGTGTGTTGCTGTAAAGTACTTGTATATAGGATTAAGAACTAAAGATATTTATTAAAAGTTGATTTCTTGATAGTATTTTATGTACTAAATATTTACACTAAGCGCAGTCGACTATTCTTTTTGCCAAGATAAAATACAGAGATGTAACTAGATACCTGTACATGCTATGTCCTATGGATAGAACAGAAATTTAAGCTAACTAAAACTACTGTAGAGAAATTGTTGATCTTATTCTTTAAAAAAAAGTCTTATGACAGTTTTTAATTACGGGCATCTTTAATTTCTAAATAGGTTATTAAAGTTTGACGTGCAATTTTTGCTCCCCTGTAAAAAGTCCTTATGATCAACCCATTTAAAAGAACAGCGAAGATGTATCTCTAAAATGCTATAAAGTAGATTAGAACCCCAAAGATTAAATTCTAGAGACATCTCTAGTGATTATGCGGAATCACTAGAAAGAAATAAGGATGAAAATTGTTGTCAGAAGACTTTTAAAGTAAATGAGAATGTAGGTAGGTTAATCCTGTTTGAGGAAGTACAGAGTCACGCTACACAAGACGCACCTTGCATTGTGATGCGTGTAATCTAACCCACTACAGTATTGACTCAACACCTCTAAAGAACTGCTGCTACCTTTCTGCAAGGCTTTTGAAGGTCCAATAAATTAGTATTAAACAGGTTGTACAGACAATCCCTGAGCCTCAAACAGAAAAATAGGGTGTGTTTGTTTCTTCAAAATTCCCCAAAAGTCCAATTCTCTTTTCTCTCTGTCTTGATCTTTTACGTATATACAATGTAGGTGTAAATAATCCTTGTACCTTTTTGATTTCTTTTCTACCAAGCTAATTTCTCGTTCTGTAAAGTGTACACTACTGATACTGTTTGTTGTATTGGGGAGCACGCAGCAATAAAAACTTTAACTTAAGTCTTTCTCTGATTTGATTCATGTGGGAGGGTCTGTTTTTTTCTTTTTAAGTTTTGCCTTTTGCAAAATGAAGGGCCCTTTACATCTCAGGCGTGACCTTTGCTGTCTTGCTAAAAAGTTCATTTGAATTAAATATTTAACTTGATTTTTAAAAATAGAGGTCCTGCTTTTACCATTGGAGACTGTGAGTTGCACAGAAATTGGAGGAAAGAAAGAAGTGCATTCCCAGTGATCCAAAGACATCCTGGTACATATGTGAGTGTCCAGGTAGTAGCTCCAACCCTTTTGTCGAAAGCATGTAACATTTTGGGCTTTGCTCCCTGGTCCCTGCTGCAGATGGGAGGGCCTGCTGCTGCGCATCACAGTGCTGCAGCCGTGCAGGGCATTCACAAACCTGCAAAAGAAGCACAGCTTTGGTACGACAACAGCCTTTGCCTCTGCTACAGATACGTACGGTGAGGCATTAACTTATGGTGTGGTGGTTTGCACCAGAATTCGCCAGCAGTATTTTGGTATTTGGTCTGCAATTACTGATTTTAATGCTAAAAAATGTCATGAAAAACACTAAATAACATTTTAAAAAAAATGCAAAACAGAAAATTAAGAGGCCAAATTTCCAACCCACTGCATTGACAGGAGAAGTGTGTATCACTCAGTTTGGCTTCAAGTCTCAGCCAAACCTCTGTTTTACTACATTCTGCCAAGAATCACTTTCTCTGATTATGTTCTTGACAGTTTGAAGCTGGGCAAGTAAATATGAATTCAGTGTCTAGTTGAATTCAAATTATTGTAGAGAGCACTAATACTAACGTTTCATAAGCAAGAGTCTTTAAAAAATTCTAAGATCCATTTGAGTACCACTTGAGACTGCTAAAAAGCTCCATTAATCAAAGTTCAATATGCAACCTGTTAGGGTAAATGGCCTGAAACTGGCAATAACAACAGTAGTAAACTGCACTGGTTTTTCACTTCTGGAATGGCTCACAGAATGACAATACCTGAGACTTCTCTGTTCTAATGGGAAACTGTGACTTCAACATGTTACCAGATGAGAGTCTGTTAAAATACTGCTTAAAAAAATCTGCAAGACCAGCAGGTAGCTTTTCATGTTACAAAATTCATGTGTTAACTCTTTAAAAATATTCGACAGAGGTGTCTTTGAATAGATCATTTGAGCCTGTCATCATTTGAGTTGTAATTAAGGCAGAGATTCCAGCAGCTATAACCAGTATCTTGGGAAGAGGCAAACAATCTATATTCAAAATAGAAGATGTCCTTTTCCTTTTGAAGTTTTTAAAATGCACAAAGGAAGTTCAGGCTTAAGTAAACTGATATTAACACAGTGCAGAACAGGTCTGGTTTCTTCCAGGGGCTTCACGCTTTCATGTGTTATTCACGTGGGGTTTTTCTAAATTCTCTGAAAGATTGTGCCCAAGGTAAGATCGCTCACGTGGCAGTTGTCATATGGATTGGACCTTATTAATTGCAGTTAAAAGGGGAAAAAAGTCTCTGTTTAAAATATCACATCAAAGTATCTCAGTTCAGAAGTTTAAGCACATGCCAATGGCAGTGTTGGAACCAGCACGTGCTGCTGGGTTACTGAGCGACAGCACGTTAAGTGTCAGCTTCTGAGCGAGGTGTCCTCTTGGGGCTGCCAGAGCACGGACAGACAGCTGCTGCTGCAACAGCAGGAGGAAGCAGACAGGGGAGAGCAATCTCCGGTCTTCAGAACTGGGAAATCAGAGGCATGTGAAAGATCCTATGCAGGAAAACAATGCTTCAGAAGGATCAACAGGCAAAATCACATTTTATTATTCAGGCAAATAAACCACCATCTGCCAACCCACATAAATATTTGCTCTTATTTATTTCTTGTCTTTCAGGCCCTAGGCTTTAGGTCTTTGTTGGAATGATTTAGGTTTAGGACCAGTTGACTGTGCTGATGTGGAAGAGAAATCCTCATCCCTATTTACGGAGCATATTCTTTTCTTTGTCATAGATGATTTCCAAGCTGCTCTGAGAGAGATTTCTTTCCTTTCAGTTACAGGAATTTGTCACACTAGACAACATTTTCAAAAAAAAAAAAGGGGGGGGGGGGGAAATTTTCATTTTATTTTTTTCCCTTTTTTTTCAGCCCACACAGATAACTGTGCATTTCTTTTGGAGAGATACTTGGATTACTTAGTCCCTGGAGGGTGCTTCTCAGGATCTTGCAAGGACTGTTTCCTTTAGAGTCAAGCCAAAACCCACACACCAGGCATGCTCACAGCCCTTGGAGTTCACTGGAGTTTCAACACAATTTGGCGGCCTCACCCTCAGCACACTTCAGAGCTGGTGGTATGGATGACTGGAAGGGTCACTGAGTGCTACACACCACAACACTTGGTACAGAAGGGGAGAAGCGATGCCCGTGATATTGTGGAAGGAGATGCAGTAGTTCAGGACGAGTAGAGCCTTTTCTGTTTCTCACTCGGTATTCATTTCACAGGGTTTTATACCATTTCTTTGGGGTACAATGCACAATATTTTAGCCTGTTACTTTTACCCTTGTTCCACCTTGTAACGAAGTGCAAAATCCCTTTGCAATTTAACAGGTGATCAATCCAAATGTACACAGATGTAAAAGAACAGTGACTTACTCTGTAGGGAGGAGTCACAGTCACTCCTTTCCCTCCTTCTAGGATGACTGCTTTGCATTGAACATTAAGATTGCATGGGTATTCATTAAATCAAAAGTATAATAGTACATTTAAATACATTCATTTCATGTGTTTCATGATATGCAAGTCCTAGACCCGAATACCAAAACTTGTACCTGTGATTACCATCAAAAGGGTGCAAGAGGATCTCTTGCATTCTAATACCAGTCCCAAATTACTCACACCATCACTACAGAACCTAAGGCAAGTAATACACAGACCTTCCTATGCTCAATTTGTCCCAAACCATTGCTAACTGCTGTAGCAGACTAGTGAGCACGCCACTTTCCATGCGAGAGCTGCTCTACGAGACAGGACTCTTCACACAGAAACTCAAACACACTTTGATAACAGCATTAAAGAAAAAAAACAAAACTGAAGTAGCAACTCAAAGTTGTGCTCCTTTTATTTCCTAGGAAACCTAGTGCATGAGGACAGGCACACTGGAACAGGCTGGCCACATAGCCCAGGATCTTCAATCTGGCTGTACTCAAGAATGGACACTTGAAGAAAGAATATGCGAGCAAGGGCCACATAGGATGGCTGCCTGCTCCCTGCAGCCTTCTCCCTCCATGCGTTATGTATTCACAACCCGTTGCAGAATTTTGGTCAGTTAGAATTAACAAATCTGAAAATGCAGGACCAAGTTCTCTTTCCCCAATGGGGGACTTACCCTCAGCACAGGCGGCTCAAGTCATGTCAGTGCCAGCTGAGGAGGTTTATTCTTCTGAGGAAAAGCAATTGCTTTCAACATGCCTTGCTCTGGCAACCAGCTAGGTTCAACATGCTTCCAGGTTCCCGTGACTTAGGAAAGAGCTGCTCACCTAAATCACTGACAATAGCATCAGTAATCCGTTTAAAGCTGAAGAGTGCTTTCTGAGCCTAAGTAAATGCATTTTGAAAGTCCTAGGTGGCTTTCTTTATCTCCCACTCCATTTGCAGAACAGAATCGCTCTGATGTTTCCAAAGTGTCCCAACACACGCAGCACAGGGAACAAGTCATTAGTGAATAGAAGCCTAAAAGCAAAATTATTCAAAGTAAGCTCCCTTAGGAGAAACACACAGGCACCTCGCCCAGCCCCGGTGGCTCTCCTCTCCAACATGGCGGCCACCAGCACCCTCATCCCCGCACTGTCGCGCCCCGGCGCCCTGCCCTGGCAGCACCCGCGCGCCCCCTGGCGGCCCCGCCGGCATCGCGTGGCTCTGGTCACGTGCCCCCCGGTGGCGGGAAACGGAAAGGCGAGAGCGCTGGGCCGGCGGGCAGGTCCCGGGCCCGGTGGCTTGCTGAAGGAACCTTCCAGGTTATATCCGCAGGGCAGATCCAAGCAGGCTGTGAAAGAGACTGTCCAAGCTGGAACACAGAAGCGGAAAGAAGAGGGATGAAGCAGGTGCTGCCTGCTGCTTCCTCCTTTGTCTCGGCTCTGTGACCTCTGAAGAGAAGCTGTCAAGGGCGCTCCTGTCACACAGTGACACATCTGAGCTGGAGAAAGCAAGACCTTCCCTTGGTCAAGAACTGGGGTAGAGATCATTTAAGCAAACTGGACACTCACAAATCCATGGACCTGATGGGGTGCACCCAGGAGTGCTGAGGGAGCTGGCAGGATCATTGCTGAGCAACTGTCTATCATCTTTGAAGGGTCCTGGAGAACAGGTAGAAGTATCTGAGGACTGGAGGAAAGCCACTGTCACTCCAATCTTCAAAAAAAGCAAGAAGGAGGACCCAGGAAACGACAGACCGGTCAGCCTCACCTCCATCCCGGGAAAGGTGATGGAGCAGCTCATTATGGATGTCATCTCTAAGCAAGTGGAGGAAAAGAAAGTTATCAGGAATAGTCAACATGGATTCACCAA
>Ga0181612_135985_pt1 | contig 21179 bp, 15 predicted proteins | sample HoacroProtozoa21_FD_119630 | JGI IMG/M metagenome (GOLD analysis project Ga0181612, IMG submission 119630) | Hoatzin crop microbial communities from Cojedes, Venezuel. Combined Assembly of Gp0051906, Gp0051904, Gp0051908
AGTCTCCTTCTCTGGAGATATTCAAGACCCGCCTGGACAAGGTCCTGTGCAGCCTGCTGTAGGAGACCCTGCTTTGGCAGGGGGGTTGGACTAGATGACCCACAGAGGTCCCTTCCAACCCTGAACATTCAGTGATTCTGTGATTACTGTAGGATGGAAAATTAGTCTCAAATTCATCATCTGTCATGAATATATTTTGCATAAAGAGCCCAAGGAATGTGTATATTCAGCCCAAATGAAATTCACTTTGAAACTAATGAGCTTTACTAATTTCATCCTCATAAGCAAGCAAACGCTTTAGAAAATTCAAGCACAATGTACACTTCTCTGTGTATTACCTGCTGTTGCAGTGTTAATGTACTAAGGATCACTTATACAGGTTTTCTGGGAAAAGCATATTGTCCATGTGTAACTCATACTGGAATAATCCATACAGAACTGATTTCTTAGTCTACGTCGTCACTACTGTGTAATCAACTACACCTACAATGTAAGGAAATTATGCTCTACAGCATCCACATTTGGAGCATTGCCTCAGAATAACCTAGAGGGAAATGGCATAGCCACACTGGAGCATCACTGAAAACTGTATTAAAATATGCACAGTGCTCAGGTGCATTTATACACACCCTAGGGCAGCCTCCTGACTTGCAGTCTGGTAAAAAGAGCTCTCTGAGACAGTCAGGTAGAAAATAAATTGTCTTGTAGTCGTTTTAGCTGACCAGATTTTAGCTGTTAATGAGAAGTGGTGTTCAGAAAACCTCTTGATACGGATATAAATATTGACCCTGGAAGCACTCCCAGAAAAAAATAAGAGAAAGGCTGAGGATGAGACTTGCCATCTTGTGTGTTGAAATCTCCTGTATCTGTGGTCAGTACTACTTCAGTGTCCCAGTCTTATTCCTGCACCTAGCAGCTAGTTTTGTGTCGTGTTGCTTAGGAAATACCTCTGCATACAGAATCATCAAAAGGAAATACTAATGAGGACATTCAGCAGCCTTTCCATCTATGAGAGGCAGCTTCTGTAGCACAAAACCTAACGGGACTTGGTTGCTGAGATCCACAGGCGCTTTGCATGTAGACACATGGGGAGATGAGTTTGTGCCTCCACCACCCCACCAGAGCTTTGCATGTGACTGCTTCATAGCTGGCCGCAGCCCCCAGGACTTGGTGACACTTATCTCTGCTTTGCTCTATGGGGACTGGCCAGATTTGCAAAGCGTGGTCTGCCAGACACTTGAGCTATATTCCTCTGCAGCTCACTCTCCACAAGTCCCTCTAATCCTACCTGCAGGGTGATATTCAATGCACCTGGAGAGATTATGTAGTCATGAGTGCTGTCCTTGGAGCACTAAAAGCTCGAACTTTGAGGTATGGCTGAGAGATACTTGCTTTTTGGACTAGGCTTCAAGAGGAGGTGAAGCCTCAGGCCCAGAAAAGAGAGCCAGATTTCAAAAAGGCAGACAGTGCGATGCTTCCAGAATCTAGACTGCAAAAATGCATCAGTATTCAAAAGCATTGCTGTGGACAGTGCAACAGTACAGTGATACTATCTGTGAGAAATTCAGGCGACAAAAAAAAGCAAAGCAATTTTACCCTTCCCACATCATCAAGCTTACCCAGTGTGGGTTTTAAGGACCATAGGTGAAGTTAATTAGCAATATTGCAGTGGGATACTGTAGGTCTTAGTATTAGTACATCTACCCACAATATGAATATTGAAATCAGTGTGGCTACTCAGTTGTTAATCTCACTTGCCCACTGTGGACAAAAGATGTTCCATTCCCAGCCATAAAAAGACTTTGTAGGGATGATTGAGTTACTAGAGTTGCTTGAAAGCTGCCTGCATCAGTGAAAGCCAACTGACAGGCAGGGAGGGGAGGTCAGAGGTGGAGTTCATCACCTCTGTAACATAATTAATCAAGGGGAGAAAATCAGAACATGTTTGCTATAGAATGCTGAGTCAGTGCTCACTGTGTAAAGCATCTTGGTGTGGTCTCAATTTAGAGTCAGATGGGAATGAGAAAGACTTAGGGAAAGTCTAAGGAAGGAGAAAAAAACATTTGCTTCTAGGGAGAGAGGAGAATGAAAGAAGGACTGGTCTAGAAAAGCCACAGAAAGCAAAAATTGTCTTCAGCTCTCGCTGCTACTTTAACCTTTGACAAGGTTACTTGCAGATTTTAAATCTAATGGAGAGTATTGGAAAATGAGAGAAACAAATACCAAAAAAAAGGTAAATCATACAAAAGCATACTCATGCTCCTTTTGATGACAGCCACGGTTATTTGTCTGCGTTTTTGGCAGCTGTATTCCTGTGTACTTGTACAGGGCAGGATAATGAGGAAGGCAGAAAGTTTCTTCCCTTCCTCCAATGTTCGGTAGCAAGGAAGCCTGAGACGGTAGATAGGAGACTTTCCTTCAACTCTCTGCTTTCTACATGGCCAGCCATGCTTCTCACTTTGATACATTTCCAGGGAGGGAAGAGTGGATTTTGCCTGAATAGCCTCACTTCTGTGCCTTGGCTGCCTGCCATGGCCCCTTCCCATGCGGATCACCAAGCCCAGTCCATTCCAAATTGCTAAATGCTTATTAGCAGTTAGTCTGGGCCATTCAATTTTGCAAAAGTGGTGCTCTCCCTTTCTTGATAATTGCCCAGCAGTCTTTGGAATATCAGACTCTGTTAGATAAACCACTTTCGTTTCACTCCCTGCTGAATCTTTCCCCCTCACATTAACAGTAAGAGACCCTAACTTGTAAGTGCCAGACAGCTGCAGCTTGCAATGTGGTGGGTCAGAGCCCAGTCCAGCATGTACTGAAGACCGAGGCAGCCTCTTTGCTGGCTTCTTTGAAACACAGGCAGTGCCTCAGCTTGGAGACAGACAGATATTTCATTGCAAGAGGCAAGAAACCTTCAGAGGATCTTGCCTCTGGGGAAATTTGTTCAGCAAGAGGTTTGATTTTTAATGTGAAATGGGGGAACAAGACATCAAATTGAACCTTTTAGTAGACCTTGCTGCTGCAGTGCTCCATACTGCCGATAGCCCTGTTCTCTACATGGTTATCCTGAACCTTTTCACACCTTACTTTTATTCATGTGCCAGATGTACTTTTTCTCTATGGTTTTCCCGAGATAAAAAAATACTTCTTCTTAAAAGAAAAAAAGGAGAAAAAAATATGCACCTGGTTTGTAGTAAACTAAATCAGGCTCCCTAGAAAGTCTGTTTTTTAAAATGGCAAACATTCCAAGCCTACATGCTGATTGCCTGACCCTCAGGTTATAGGTGGTCTGATTCCCAAAAGCTGCTTGTCAAAATTATCAAGACAAGGGTAGTAGGCTTACAGTGAATTTGATTATTGGACAAGCATGCAAAAGTATTAGTGTTTTCTTTACCTTTTAAAAACAGTTGTGTATTAATCTTTTACTACTGCATTCAAAAGACTGCATTCAATGAACTTTTGCTAAGCTTCAAGATTCTGCTCTCAAGACAGAGCATAGTTCCAAGAGTAGTGCAGCAGAAGGCAGAGCTTTTTAGGTTTCCTTCAGTAGCTAGCCAGCCATAAAACAGTCTTGTGGCAGAAAAGTAAAGGCAAAGTGAAGGCAGAACAAACATGCCTTTCCTCACTCTTCCAGGAAAATTTGTCTTTGAAATGACGCCACATCTGTTGATTGCACCCAGTGGCTGAAGGGGAACAAACTTGGGCAAAGCTTCCATTTGGAAGCTGTTCAAGTTGGATTTTCAGGCAGACTGTATGTTGCTTGAATTTATTCTTTATTCCCACCTCGACTCCACCATGAAACCTGACAGGTCTGCTTAGGAGATTAGTACAGAATAGAGCCTCTAGCTTGAAAAAACTCCTGAAGTTGAATGAAACAAAGCTTATTAGCACAGAAAGAAAATGACCAGGCCTTCAGTTCTTGAGAGGGTTTACATTCAGGTAACTTACCACACTGAATAATATTTCATAGAACTACTGGAGTACTGACAATCCAGTGGAAGAGCAAGGCTTCACCTCACTGTTGATCTTTAAGCAGATGACATCAATATCTGACAGAGGTCACAGAGTAGGGCTTGTCACAGGGGCAAGGACAGGGACCTGGACTGAGCTCATGCCCCATTGGCTGCAGTTACTAAGTTGAGGGCCCCTGTCACTCTAGCTCAGCTCAGTATTGCTTCTGAGGTGGTCACCTACAGCCCTGTGAAAAGGCAGGGCTAGAGGAAGTGAGAGTACATCTCCTTCTGGCTCTATATCAGGGACTGTGTCAGGTGAACCTGGGTTGGTCAATTCTGTTGGTAGCACGGTGGGGCACCCCAACAACCATTGTAGGAGGCATCCATCAGGCAGACAAACTCAGACACTGCTGTCTGATGAGACTGTCCACTCACATGAAGCCTAGTAGGATAGAGGCAGTGTCAACTTACACGTACCTTAGGAAAACACACATGGTGGGGCTATACAGGAAGAGAGTCCCTTTCATCTACTCAAATACTTTCAGGATTGATCAACAGTTACCAGGATTCAGCCTCCTGCCGCTGAACCTGCCCAGTTCTACATTCACTCTACACGAGGCATCAGATTTCCCACCTTTCAGGTTTTGTCTTCGGCAATACGATCAGGGGTGAGGAGAGGTGAAGAGCGGCAAAATATTAAAATATAATTTTTGGTATTTATACTGAGAAAATACGTAAAGCACTGTGTTATAACAGCTGGAGCCAATACTTAGTGGAAGTGTGAACTCTGGTTTTTCCTGCTAATGGTTTGCAGCATGTCTGGGCAGCAGGCAGGGAGGGGGCAAGGGCTTCTGTCTGTGTGCAGATAAAGAGCAGGGATCAAAATGGTCTTCCAGCTCAGAATTCAGGCACCAGCTCTTACTAGTCCCTAGGAGAAAAGCTCACAACAACCCCGCCACAACTATGTGTGGCCAAGGACTGAACCTAAATCTTGCCTGTGAAGGGCCCTCGGCTTTTCTTGCTAGAGCAGCTCTGGCAGCTGGCGGCAATGGTAGGCTCTTACCCCAGTTGTCAGGACACTAGAGGGAGAGCAGAACACCAAACAAACCTCCCAGGGAGGTGGGAATATTTGTGGAAGCTGCTATATTTGTTTTCTTACAAATAGTCTTTGGACCACAGGCTATTATTTCTGCTTTGAGGACTAGTAACTCTGCTGAATACTCAGCCAGTAGATTTGGCCCTCAGTGATAACAGTGTAATAATATATTGTGCTAGAACTCAGCGCAAACATGCTATTTAATACCATAGCAAATGGAAGTCTAAAGAGTACGTCTACCAGACACAGTCTCTGAGACGTTTTTCCTCCTGTTGCCATGGTTACTATAGTTGTCTGACAATGTTAGGAGGAAAATGTTCATATCATTCATTTCCCCCCCTGTTTCCTTCTGAAATAAAATAGATACCTGAGAACTAAATTAATCCCTGGTATAACTGCAGTATGGTTTCCAGTATAGTACCTGGGCTGCATATGTACAGTGATGTATTTTTGCTGCTAGAACTTACCCAGCTCAAGGAATTACCCTGAATTCCCTATTTACTACTGCTTCTCTTCCTTAACCCTTTGGCTGCTGTGCATTCCATAGAACGATCATGCCAGGTGTAGGAGAGGGGAGATTATCCATGTGATTTGATTTTTTGTATACAAGAAAGTCAGCAAGATTTATTTAAAGGCAAAATTTTATAAGTGTTGCTTCGTTGGTGCTCAGAGGAGTGGGAGTGCTTTCATTTAATTTTATACCTCCAGTTCAAACCAAGTCAGCTGGGAGTCAATTTAAGAAAAGTGTTAAGCTGAGTTGCCCTGTTGTAAAGGCAAGCATAACCATAGTAAACAGTTTACCCTTTTTGTTTTGACCTTGATAACGTAACGCTTACTCATGCCTCTTATAGGCCAAACAAAGAGTTACTATTCCATCCTGTGGGTCCGCCTCGTCTCTGTCACTGATGCAGTCTGAATCAGCATGAAAACTAATTTAAGCTAAACTGATACAAACTTTCTCAGTTATGTGAGGCATTGGTCCTACTATCCCTGTCTTTGGAGCATGGTAGACTAATTGCTTTTGTTTTGATTGCACTAAGCAGCTGAGGTAGGTAGTGGCTGTAGGTCACAAACATAGGATGAGCCTTTATGTCTTAAAGAGAAATTCAGTATACTTTTACTTCTGTGTAGCAAGTGACACTATGTGTGTTCTCTTTACCCTCAGATCCCTCTTATCTCCTTTCCTAGTCTGTTAAGTGTTTTTTTTGTTTGTTTTTGCTTTGTATGTCTTGGCTCTGCTTTCCTACGCTGTCTCACCCCCTCACTTCTATTTTTGTGAAATGGAATTTTCCAAAAGCCAGAACCTCACCACTGTGATAAGCTCCCCATTAACTCTGTTTCTGGTGCAATGCCCTAAGGTCTCATCTGACTGCAAGTCTGAGATTGTCTCCTCACCAGACCTCACAAGTGGTACAGGAAGAAGCACAGGAGAAGCAAAGTGCAGGGATGGAGGCCCACATGGACTGCAGGAGGGAAGGCTGATGATGCCCTGAGCAGAGCTGTCGCAGAGGAGATTCTCCTCTGCTCAGAGACTGGGCTCCCATGCCAGCAGAAAGAGCAGGCTTAGAAAATCAGTCTTTCAATTTCTTATTGGAGTATGATAAACCCAAAAGCTTCAAGCATTGAACATTGAGGAAGAAAATTTGCTAACTGTAAAAGGCTATTACTTCCGATCCATCCCACCAGCTGCCAGTTGTAACCCCCCTTTAAAAACAGACAACAGACTATGAGAGTAACATTTATACTTCCTTGATTTTTTTCCCTAAATCAGGAATTTCATTTCTGCAGCGTACTGCTAAAATGGGGCTAAGTGATATTAACAAGACGTTATGCTGGCGAGGGTGTTGCTTAGCAATACAGCACAAAGATGACTTTGAATCACTGCTAAGCTCTAACACTTCAGCTGGGATGAACGTAATGTTCCTGTCATAAATTAGCATGTAACTTCTTCAAGTATCACTTTATTGTTAAATTTAAGTGTTAAACATTTAGATACCAACATCTTATACAAATTCCCAGGCATTTCTTTTTTTTAATTTTTGTCCTTTAACACTATAGGAGTCAGTTCCACAATTTTTTCCTTCCAGAAACATTAAGTAACTGAGGCAGCAACACAAGATTACAAATATATTGATGTAATTTTTACCTTTGACTGCTGCGACAAATTAAAATCACATGTTAGTAATGATCCCCCTGACCTGAGGTTTAATGCTGCCATGAACTCTGCAATGGGAGTTTTTGGTGTGTGATCCAATCTTCTACTGCAAAAGTTGCCTCAGGAAAGAAAAACAATGTCGCTGAAGGTAGAGAAGGGTAGAAAATAACAATTAAAACTAGGAAACACACTATATTTCCTCTTTGTTTCTTCTGATAATCCTTGAATTGCTATCTGCCTCTGGGGTTAAAATTATGTTATTAAAGATGATGAGTAAGAAAAAAATTTTAAAAATCCTAAGCGGCACACTTTTTTGTGGTCATGGGAATAAGATCCAGCACTGAGCAAGTCATAGTCAGATACATATCTTTCAAAGAGGGGACATCAGGACAAGTTGAAAAGCAACTACCTCAGAAACAAGGTGTTGCTGCTGTACAATAGCATGCAGATGTATCAGATGTGAGGTATGTAGCATGCATGGAAGAGCATTTTTCAAATGCAGTTGTTGGAGTTTTAGAAGAGCAGAACTAAGTTTTGCAACTTGTAATCTAACAAGTGCTGTGCAAAACAATTTCTTTGGTAAGGAAAAGCATATTGACTCCTGAATTAATATATACACACACATTGTTGCATGCACACGGAGAGTATACCTGGTTTAATGTGACACCTGATAGGCAGGGTTGTATGTTGTTGTACAGTCACACATATGAGACATGGAATGTGAAGTATCATAGACTTTTACTGCATAATATAATCTAAATAGACAAGACTAAAGGTGGGAGAAAGAATTTCTCATTCCGTCAGCTTACCAATAAGAAAATGAGGTGCACAGCTGAAAAGGACCTTTAAAAGCCAATGCAGTGACAAGCTCAGCTGGAGGATTCTGGGATGGCTGATTCCATTCCTGCTTGCAGAAACATGCTTTCTACTGTCTCAGTGGCTTCTGCTCTTTCTTTTTGCTTTTAATTTACATTGCACAATTTAACCATTATTATAGGCCCTTCAGGCTATTAATTCTTTGAGGATAAAAGATTAATAGAAGCAATGTGTGCCTGAGCTGTAACAGCTCGCTAACACTCCCTACTGTTCTTGCTGCTGTGTAACAAAGTTAATGTCTGCTCTAGCTTTTGAGACTGTACCGAGAAAGGACGAAGGGTAGTCTATCAACTGGATCTGAGAATGGGCATTCAGACACCAGTCCATTCTGCTGCTTCCCATTTATTCTACCTGCTGCTTATCCATCATGTCAGCCTAGCAAACTCATGTAATGCTCTGGTTGGTTCTGCTTTGAGCAGAGGCTTGAACTAAAGATCTCCAGAGATTCCATCCAGCCTAAATTGTGCTATGATCCTAGCGATCATTAGCCGAGGGAACCACCAAGCTAGAGAAAGCCTTCTCTTTTATGTCTGCACAGGCCTGTACCATTAGTTGTTGTCTCCAGGTGGTCTCAGATACAAACCCAACCCCTCCATCTCTCCACAAGCAGGAGGTCTTTCAGGTCCCCACAGATTTCTCTTTGCTGTCAGCTTACAAGAAATCCAGTATCCAGAGACCAGATCAAACCTCTTGTAGCTTTACTTGGCTGGTGCCCCTCTAACTTTTGCTTCGCGCTGTTATAAGGGGAAGAACACCAAACCAATGTCAAGACCACTTCCTGCAACAGGTCGGCTTTTCCCACCTCAGTACCAAGCCCTGCTTAGGATACAGGCTCTAACAGGAAAAAGCTACCCTTATATATCAAAGCTGTTTGCAATTTCTGCTTTGAACGTATCTTAGAAGATTTAACATGAAAATCTGTTGTGTTTTCCTCCCCCCTTCCTATGATATTTAAGCCAATAATGTTTCTTTAAGCAAAGAGAAAGGTATTTTAATGGAACATGCTCAGCAGATGGTATTTCAGTGACTCTAGCTGATCTAATTACTCTCTATCTCTGTCATACTTCTATGCATACTTCATAGCCTTTCATATTTCTTGTAAAGTTTGTGACTTTACAGCCCTAAGAAATGAAACAATAACATTAATTGATTTGGAAAGTTGCCCAGCACTAATAAAGGTAGCAAGCAGCTAGTGGTGTTGGTAAATGAATGCTAAGAGGAATAGAGAAAAATTAAAATCCGTAATTCCAATGACAGCCACTAACTCTTAAGACATCATAACCAGCCCCCGTGCATCTGGCCAAAACACACGTCCGCAGAAACCAGAGATTCAAATCCTCTAGATGATTAATTTCAGGAGGGATTTCTAAACCATGAATTTTTTGTACAAGCATTTTTTTCTCTGAAAACAACAGATGCAAGTGAGGAATACAAAGTGGGGGGGAAGCTGTTTTGATGAGTGGGCCTCGGAGAATGAAGAGCAAATTTCTGAGTGGGATCACTTGCCTCATGTGCTCAGAACAGAACATCACTCAATGCCCGAGTTGATTATATGTATATCCCACAGGACTGTTTCCCTTATGCTTTCTATCAGCTTTGTCTTTTCTTCTTTGATTAAACAGAAGCACATGCTGTATATCCATACTGTAATGGCTATAAACCAGGTGCTTGGCCTGGGTAAAAGCTATCAATTTTGACAGTGGCCAACCCTTAAACTGCAGGCTTTCTTCAGCAATCTAGCTCAAATAACCTCCATTGGTAGCCAGCCTCAGCAGACTGGGGGGCAGCTGGGAGACCAAGTGCTATTTGGAGTGGAATGACACCACCACATTGCTTAGCCATACATTACTGGAGTTTTCATCCCAAGGGAGGGTGTCAACATTGAGTCAGAAGTGTTAGTAAGGTCTTGTAACCACCAACATAATTCCCCAAGAGCTTTCCCTTGCCCTTTGCAGCTCTCCCAGCCCTGTCCTGCAGCTCAGTGTATGGTTAAGAGCCCATCATCCATTTTGGGCAGCTGTTGTGAAGCAGACTACAGATGCTGTGATCCATAATTGATTTATTTCTCCTCAGCATGTTTCGTGGAGGCTCACAGTAAAGTCCTAGGTTGTGAGGGAAAAACTGCTGGCCCTCTTGACAACTGACATAATGGAGAAAATTGCCATGTCACTGCTGGTTAGGGACAGCATATCTCCTCGCTACTAGAGAGGACCAAGACTGAGCCTGAGAAGGTCACAGAATCACAGAATAGCAGGGGCCGGAAGGGACCTCTGTGGGTCATCTAGTCCAACCCCCCTGCCGAAGCAGGGTCACCTACAGTAGGCTGCACAGGATCTTGAGTAGGCTGCACAGGATCTTGAAAGCCTTAGAGCCCTTCAAAGCCACAGGTGAAGTAAAGTGCCCTCTTTTTCAGGCTAAAATAATTGGAAATATATATTGGAAAAGCTCGATTCTAACTAAATGCCAGATATCACCTAATTTCTCCCATGAAGAAACTCATTTTCTTTCTTTTTAATTCAGAATATGCCACAGTGTGAGATATACCCCATTAACCGTTTTCTGTCTTGTACCATTGTAACTTTATGGGCTCCTTTGAAGAACTACATCTCACTAAGATGCCAGCACTTTAATTTGAAACATAGCTTTAATTAGACATATATGGGACATGGGGTTTCTCAGCACCATACACCTGCTATGCTGTTTAGTAGTCAAATGGTTAAACCTGTTCAAAGAAACTGGCAAGCTTTGTGTGGCAAATTCAATGGAAATATACTTATTTTTACTGTGGAACCAAGACCACGTAAAATGTCTTGAGAGAATATGCTTGTGAAAACCTGGATTAATAATGGAGAAAAATAAAACAAGAGTGATAGTATGAATCAGGCATCTAAGTTTTGTTAGAGCAGAATCTTTAAGTTAGATAAATACCTCAGATTCACAAGAGTAAACTTTCAAATCATCACAAGCTTATGCAGAATGTCAGTAAAACATTAATTACAAATTAAAATGCAATAGAAGTCAAACTGGCATTTTTTTCAAGCTCCATGTTTGACTCAACCCTTCTCTAGAGCTCCCAGGGCAGAAATTCAGAGGTGGCAAACAACCTGAGAGGACCGTAACCCAGCAAAGAGGCACCCACCTTACCCTGCCTTGGCCCCTGCACTGTCCTTTCCCACCTTGATTTTGGCATGGGAAAACAAGCTTCTGAGCATCCCTGAGGCACGGGATGCATGGGGGTCCGGTGGAGGGTGCTGCCTTTTACTCCCCTCCTCACAGGACTCTCCTCTTTGTCCAGTGACAGGGAAAACCTGCTTCAAAGCTGAGAAAACAAGCAAATACTGGGATAGGATCACCAAATCCCATGCCTGGTTCAGTCGCTCAGCTGTGGCCCTCCAGCCCATGGTGTCCTGCTGCATGGTGCCACCAAGACCTGTGACACCATGGCCTCTGTGCAGATTTCCCTAGTGGCACAAACAGCCTTGGACTGTTGCTGCATACAAACCTCCCCCTCCTCCTTTCATTTGACCTGCAGATTTTCTGCAGCCACAGGTTATTTTGCTCAGTTTTGTAGTCAATATCTAAGCAAATTTCAAAAGACCTAAACATCTCTGCCAGGCAGGGACCACATTATTTTAGCTGCTCCTGATAGTCAAGTATGGTCTACCTTCTCGGCTCAAGGAGCTAAATGTCACCCTTCATTATGGCAGATATCAGTTTAATGGGAACAGATGTTTAATCATCTCTGGGTCTTCCTTCCGTGGTGGGGGACTGTTATGCAGAAAGCTCATCTGATTCCCCACTTCTCGAGCGTGCTTACAGAGAAAGCACAGGCTCGCTCACTTGTGGATGCACCCTACTATGCCCTGACAAACTTCATCTTCTCTCAATTTGAGTGAGATAAAAAAGAGCAAACAAACCAAGTAAACCATCACCAGGACATGATACTCATTCCAGCCCCTGACTGCCTTTTATTTGTCTCATCAGAGAAGTAATGGCTGTGCATGATCTTATATGAGCTCAGGGGGAAGGGTGAGGAGTGCAGGATTTTGTGTGCTGATGTAGTCCTCTTACAGGAACCCCAGGGTTTTCAAATGAGAAAGTGCTTAGAGGAGGTTTATGTAGCCAAAAATGAGGTGGTAAATGGTTGTACTGGGGCCAATATGGGGGCAAGTTGGCGTGCCTATTTATAGGGCTGCAGTGCTGTCAAGCTATTTGATACATCTGTGGTTCTGTGTGGGAAAGTCCATGAGAGGTTTGGGTGAAAACGTGAAGCTGTTATGGATTTTAATATGATTTGTACTGCCATTTAATTTTTAATAAAACTTCGAATAAAGTTGTGATTATATGGCCATCGTGAGTGGAAGATTCCACTTCAACATAAAATGCGAGAGCTCCCAGCGTGGGCTAAGATAGGTTTTATAATATCAATGTATGCACCTCTCTCTCAAACGCATTGGATAATGAATTCTATCAAAATGGAAAAAAGGAAGGTATAGGTCTAAAATAAATAAAATCTGCTGTGTAGTCAGTAGTTCCACATTTTGGAAGAAATTGCTGAGCTTCTGGCATCCTTAAATAATACCCTTTTCACATGATAGTTACACTGCTCCAAAGACAGTACAATAAACCATGCCAAAAATTCTTCTGTTTCGTTTGCATGAAATTGAACTGACAGATATACCTGTCTATGCTATGTCCAAGAAAATGTCTTGTTAGAAATGTGTGAAAATATATTATATGACAGATGCTGAAAATGTTTCAGATACAGCAATAAATTGATTGTGGTTTCTGGACCAGATGTGAACCCTGTTTAAAATTCATCATGCTGGTCTCTATTCTAGCTCTGCACTTAAATAAATGCAGAGAAGTGGCTTTGCTTTTCAATGAAACCCATTATAAGAATAGAAGAGCTTCTTTCCATCTAATAAAGAATAGCCCTGACAGTAAGGCTTGCGACCGCTGAACAAGTATTAAAAGCACAAACTGAACTAAGAGAGAGCTGTGCCAGGTCTCAGTTTTTGCTTTATTAACGTGTTTGAAAATGCTTGGCATGTTGAAGCCACTGCAACCAAGAAGACTGTGATGTGCGTTATTTTCAGTTTAGAGGGAGATTCACAGCCGTAAAGCAACCAAGGAGGGAAAAGACCGGGGGTTTTCAAGAAATGATGTTGTCAAAGGGGAAAGTGCCACTTGCAAAGGTGCTGCAGACATGACTGGGTGTTGAGAATCAGCCTGTGCTTCGCGAGCCCCTTATTTTGAAGCCATGTGTTCGCTTTCCCTGCAAGGGAGCAGGGCGAGAGCCAGACCGGCTTTTTGGCATGTAGCTCGGGAGCTGCGCTACCCCAGCTGGGCAATCCAGACTGCTGAAGTCAGGTGCTTAGGCTGCCTCTTCCATCCGGAGGCACCTCTGAAAACCAGCCCAGGAAGGCAGATGTGCCGAGGCTGGAAAGAGGGAAGAGGAAACAGGCAGCAAACGGGTGTTTGTGAGCATTTCCAGCCACCTCCCAGCTCCGGCACCTGGCTCTGAGTGGCACGTTCGACACCTCACACTCGAGCTCAACACCTCTGAATCCTCTTCTGCTACGGAGACAGCAAGTACGTTTTTCTCCAGAGCTGAGGGATTAGAGTTTGCCCATCCTTTTGTCTTAGTGCCCTGGCCTGAGAAGGAGAAAGCCCCCGGGGTGAAGGAGAGCCTCCTTGCTCCCCTCTTTGCAGGTCCCAGGTAGGGGACAGGTGCTTTTGCTCTGGCCTGGCTGTGCCCATGTCCTCCTTGGTCCAGGACATCATTTTAGTTTGCAGTACAACAAACCTCTTGTGGTCTATCAGGAGGGTTGTGTATCTTTGCAGCGACAAGTGTTACAAACATTAATGTAGGTTTTAAAACTACTCCTTCAGATCTGCTAATTGCCATCAAGGGATTATTTTTCCATTCAATGACAAATAATGTCTCTCTCCCCACCTCTCTTTCTAAAGGAAAAACAGTTCATTTAATTCCCTACCCCAAAGGAACATCCACAAGGAGGGGAGAAATGACACCTGTGGGTATCTCCTAGTATGTGTCTCTGTTTTAAAGGATATTTGAGGCTGTCATTTGGTATACTATTAAAGATGCATGAATTCCTCTCTGATGTCAAATGAAGGCTTTCTTAGGGTAAAGCAGCTCTTCATACATGCTGCATCTAGCCCTCACTAGCACAACACACTGTATTAGAGAAATACAGCGGGGGGTTGGACTAGATGACCCACAGAGGGCCCTTCCAACCCCTACTATTCTGTGATACTATTCTGTGATATTCTGTGATATTTAGGCCCACCAGGTACCATCAATAGTGGTTATGTGTGAATTTTACTAATGTCCCCATTCTTTTTGCCTCTAGACCTTTACATTGAAAGATACTCCACAAATTAGGTAAAACCTCATATTCCAAAAGCTCTGTAGTTGTGATAGATTGAGTCACAACTTTAATTTATGTCGAAATTTCATTTCTGATATGTATCTGTAACTCCTCCATAATCACAACCACCCGCTTATCCTCCAGTGACTTCTAGATGTCTGAGCTGTCTGTCCATAAACACTCTTAATGCTGGACTGCCTCTTTGTTAAGTATGTGCATAGTACTCAAACCCAGAAAAACCCAGGCCTGCCATGGATGTAGCTTCTGTCCTTTCTGTAACTTGTAATCATACTGCGAGCCAGAATCCCTGATTAAATTACAGTTGTTATGTGGGTTGGACTGGACGGTTTTCTGCTTGTTAAGTACACTGTTAACACTATCAGTTTATTTTGTTGAAAGTCATGGAAGTTGTCACAGGCCTATGACCTTCAAAGGCTGTAAGGCTGAAAATATTTGTTAATATTTATATTTACGTATAAGCCTGAACATGTACGTATAAAAATAAATATTAATGTATCTATATCTTACATATATAAGCTGAATATGTATGTTCAGCCTATAGCCATGAGAAGTTATATAAGTTAAAATGAATACTTTTGGCAGTTCTTACATTTAACTTGGGTATCATAACCTTTTGAGTTCATGTGTCCTGCTTCCCTCAGAAATTGCTTTTTTTTTTTTTCCTTAAACACAGCAGCAAGCATTAAACAAAAGTTAAACAGGGTTTGTCAGAAGTTCACAAAAGCTGGAAGTTGGGTCTTTAGGAATAGCAATGCATACTGCAAAACTCATGCAAAAATCATGTTATTTGGCAAGATTTTTTTCCTGGTTATGAAAAGATAGCTATAATCACATCCACAAAAACCACCACTGCCCAGAATAGGATTTAAGTCATGATTGATCAAATGTGAGGCCAAGAAGCCTGGGCATCTTCTGCTTTAACAAAAACAAACGCTTTCAAGATTAAGACAAACTCAGCCCCTAAACAGTCATTTACGCATCCTGCTCCATCCAAACAGTCCTGAAGAGGGTTAGTTATAATGGAAATGCTGACACAAGCGTAGCTGTAGTGATGCTGTAAGACACTGTTATGCTAATATAAGCATTACACTCTAAGAAAACATATTGAGTTAGTGATACATATTTTTCTCTTGAACAAAATTGTCACGGGAACAAAGGTCATATGCCACACGGATGCCAATGTTTGTTATTGACGTACATGTACGACACTTCACAATGACACACATTTTACCACCTTTTAGTAAAATGAAGCCCTTATTGAAAAATACCCATCAACTTGTTGGTGGGCCCTCTTTGGCTTGGCAAAGCCTGTGGTTGTTCTGCTTTTTCTTTGCAAACACTGCTCATTTTCTCTTGGATGAGATAATGTTTGCTATCAGCAACAACACAGATGGGCACAAACTGCTCAAGCGGACAGGGAATCTCCTGGAGTCCAGTCCATTTTTACAGCTTAGGTGAGTCATTTCTGCACCTCTATGAAAGATAACGGTAAGGGCTTCTGGTTGCTGCCTAGGATGTGGGGATGTTGAACACTGAACTCAGCTCCATGGCATCTTTACCAGAGGGAAATCTAGCTATATCTCTGCCCTCTCTTGATGCTGAACGGTTACCTCACAGCACATGTCTAAGTCTCCTTTTGCACTCATCATTTTGTGGGCTAAAGAAAAATGCAGATGATGCTCTTTCCTATATTTGTGCTTTCAGTAGGATGCTTTACTACCTTTGTTGCTTTTTTCCCTCTTGCTTTTAGAAAGAGTGCTTCTTCAGCTTTTTTCTTCCAAGAGCTTTTATCTGTCTCCTTTGGAGAGTAATGCAAGGGTTTGCTCAACCCCAGCATCATACACAGCAACACCAAAATGCTATTCGTGATTAGATACTGCTGCTCTGTATGCCGTGGACCTGGACTACAGTGAGGCTTAACTTCTCACAGTCTTTCTAGGCTTCAAAAAGCCTTATACCAAACATGGTCATGAGATTTCAGGCATGTCGAACATCGGGCCAAAGTCTGGGGCTTTAGGATGGACTGTGTCCCTCTAGTTGCAGTTGAAGTTTTAAAAAAAGCAAGATGAAATAAGACACTCCATTCATGTGATTGCAGTCATTCTTGAGTGAATCATGAATCCATGGGCTTGGAAAGCTATGTTGCAAGGGGGGACTCCTGAAACTTGTGATGATGTCCTAACACTCTCAGGCAATCATAAAGTCAATAGGGCAGGTGCCAAGAGTGTCAGGCAACCAGGTATGGTTTGCAGTTCTGTCTGAGTGGCTCTGAGCCCACTTCTCCAGCCCCAATGACCCTATTCACCGTCATATAGCCTGGAGAGAGTCTATATTGGTTTCTCCAGGGGACCAGCTGGCTTTGACTGGTGGTTCATTCCCAGAATGCCCTGCGGAAGGTTTCTGAGACCCTCTTGTGAAATGGATGGGGAAGTGGGTATCGAAATCCCTTCAAAAGAAGAGGAAAAATAAGGTGATTTGGATTATACATATCCTGGACTCCTTGACTGCTGGGCTACAGAAGAAGGAAGGGGTAGGACCTTCCTGGCCTTTTGTTCCCTCTACTTTTCGTTCCAATGACTGAAAACGAAACAGTGAGACATGAAACAGCAGTGAAGGACACTTTTCAGTTCCCCCTCATCCCTTTGTGCCTTGGCAAAATGATTTAGGTTGATCCGAGCTGAAGTTTTGAAAACCTTTTTCTGGTTCGGCAGCCAAGCCTGAATGTTGGCCCCTTGCACCGCTCTTGCTCTGCGAGCGAGAGTGCTTCCCGGGGACTGGCTGACGGCAGACCCGCACGAGCCCTGCCAAGAGCACCAGCGGTAGGCCTCTCCAGAACAGATTGAATTCTTGACCTCTGAATATGCTATTTCTAGCCACATCGGTGTCCGCTCTTCAGCAGCTCAATTAAAACAAAAGCAAACATGGGTTTCAGTAGAAAGGGCAAGTTGCTGGTGTTTGCTTACGTGGAGGTAATGGGACACAGGGTCCTGGTTTGTGTCTGTTTTTATGGTTTTGGAGGCTGCCTGAAGCCTTGCAGGACAAGATCCTTCCAGCTCCCCCTATGGCCTGGGACATAACACTGCACACTGGTTTAAAACGCCTGTGGCACGGCTCGCTCTCATCTCCAGGGCATCCCAGGCCCATCCAGCTGGTGTTGGACAAGGTGACTACCTCTTTACCACGCGGCTCCCTCCTCCTCGGGGACATGGAGAACAGCGGCCATGGTGACAGCATCTCAGATGGGGTCACAGTTTTTCCAGTTTCTGTTTTCCTTCATCAATGTTGCTTCGTGTTTTTATTAGCAAAAAAGAGCCAAACAAGTGTGTATTCACTTACGGAGCTGCTGGTCATGAGATCTATCAAGCTCCTTAGTTTTTTGGGCAGTCTGTTGCACACTTTGACATCTGCCTGTGGAAACCTCTGAGCCCAGAGGGGTTTTTGCCTTGTTGTGGGTAGTGTTAGTATGTCAGGAGTGCACTTGTCAACTACCTTTCTTCCTATAGCTTTAGGTGAACTTTTAGATGTCATGGTCTGTGAACACTGGGTGCCTCAAAGGCAAAACCTGTGAATTTGAAACTTTTGTTGGGAGAGCAGAGTAGAAGGTGGAGAAGGGGTTTAATATGGTTTAATAATGAGTGCTATTGAGGAAGATTTTACTCAGTGTTTTGAGCTGGAATTTTGCAAGGGCTGACAGCTTCATGTCTGGGTGGATTGCTTTGCTGAGGACTTGCTACAAAATGATGAAGAAACGAGTAACCTGTGCCAAAACACTGTTAGCCAGGATGTCCTGGGTAAACAGAGATTTTTAGAAAGTGTTATTTATAAAAGTTAGCAAGTGAAACCATTGCATCAGTGAGGAATTCAATAACGTTGTTAAATTACCAGAGTGAATTGACTAGTTGTGCATGTGGGCATATCTTCAACTAAATGATACTGGGCGGGGCTGCGAACTCTCCAAACTCCTGTTATTTTCAAGCTAAACCTCAGATAACCTCCAGTCCTTTAAAAATATCTGTTGCTGAAAATAAGTCCTCAGATAACCTTCATCCTTGGATAACCCACATCAAATCAAAGGCTAGGGACTAAGAGGAGAAAGGGGACTTGGAATTAAACTTGCCCTCACAAGTGAGCAACACACTGCTGCTGACTAGCAGCTATTTTTACTTGTAACCCTTGCGTTGTAAGCATGCAAGAAAATGTGCTTTCCTTTGCTTAGGAGCATGGTCCCTGCCTTGCTCATTTATCCGGGGTGCTCCTGGTTGTCTGATTACCTGTACAGCTGTGGATACTGCTGGCACTCACGTTCTTACTGTTGACTCCATTATCCAGGGGCCCACATACTCACCTGAGTAGCACCCAAACTGTCTCTGGGCAGACCTAGGGAAGATGGGAATACAGGCTGAATGGGTCTCATAAAAGTGCCCCGAAATGGTCTGAGTCCTTCTGAGGGGACTTCTGTCACACCTACAGGGAACAGTGTCTTCTAGCTGACAAGGGAGTTTTAAATGTAAGGTTTGGAGTGATTTCTGATGTCTCTGGAGATATGAAAAAGGTACACCTCAAAAAAAAAAAAAAAGAAAAAACTGACCAATTTCTGTGCCATCTCAGCACTCTTCCCAACCAAGAGTACTTGGATACACAGCACTGCATCTCCAGCTGTGGCCAAACTTCAGAGCAAGGTAAGGAAGAAACAAACCAGTCCAAAAAAATGCAGTCAGATGCACACTGGGGGAAAAATCCAGGGCTTCCAGGTTTCCGCAGGTGAGCTGCTGAAGCCTCAACACATGCAATTTGGTTACAGTTATGGGAGTGTTTGATAGCCCTCGATGAGTGAATATACTGTCCCCCAGGGTGGGAGTCTGCTGTCACTTGGTGAACAGGGTCAGAGAATATGTGTGCTGTTTGTGAACCTCTCTGGATGTTCATGGTCTTTTCTGGAAAGCAAGAAGATTGTCCACAGCACTTGGCAAATAGTTCAGCTAAGTGCAGGGCCACAGAGGTTTGATAAAGCAGTTTGCTGCCCCAGATAGTTCCTCTGGGTGGGATTTGGCAGCTCTAATGGAGGCTGAGTGTAAGGTTTGAATTCATTCATCTGACAATAGAAATCTGAGCCAAAGCTAACACAGAGTTTTATGCTCATTTACAGACCTCTGCAGACTAAAGGGTTCATAAAGGAGTTCACTGATACCTTGTTGACAATGGTGATGAAATACCCTGACTTGTCATCCTGGGAGATTTCAACACACACATCGACAAGACTGCAGATACAAAGTCCCACAAACTCACCTTCTGGCTTTCCTCCCAAACACTCTCCCGGTATGTCTACACTGACATTTACAGTCAGCCTTGAAGGGTCGCTTTTACTGGGTCTGAGTGGTGTGTGTCACCCCAACAGCAAATTTCAGTGGGCTGCATGCAGGGTTTGGAGAAACCCCCTACTCGTGGGCAGTACCGGGAGCAGGTCAGCAGCCAGGACCATGGAGTATGGTTGTGCTGAGTTCCTCTGCCTGATGCATGCAAACGTGCTGCAGAGAGGATGATAGCTGTGATCAATGACAGAGCTGAGCTCCGGCAGATCTCCTAACTTTTGCTGTGCTTGGGGGTCACAGTGCGAGTGTTTATCTGGTACAAGCTTAATGAAGACCTTAAGGTCACTACTCGCTATCAGTGTTGATCATCTTTCTGATTTAATCTGTGTGCTCTTTAATCTGCTCCACAGTGAATGTCAATAACATGGACCAATCCCAAGGGCTGTCTTGAGCCTGGGACAAGCAAAACATTCGGTCCCCACAAGTGGACCAGAGCAGGCGAGATCAGGCAGGGCTAGCAGAGGAGGTACCAAGCTCGTGCAGAGGAGTAATAGCGTGAAGGGATTTCCTGGCATGTTAATACTGGCGGGACTCAGACAACCTCTAGCTCTGATTAGCTTTTATCAGATTCTCTCCAAGCAGCCTCCCAGAGGAGAGCAACACTGCAGTGATGGGACAAGGTGCTGAGGAGCTGGGAAGATCCTCCTGCCCTGCATGAGCCCTTTGAGGTCCTTACTGCCGTCCCCAAAGACATCTTGTTCCCTCCATCCACACAGGCTGCTGCCCTGTTGTGTTGGAGAGGAGGAGGAGGGAGTGGGAATGCAGTGGCATGAACTGGGATGGTGGCACTAGAAAAACAACATTTGTCGTCATGAATCCGGCTCTGTCCTTGATGATGTGGCATGAGAGGTAAGGGAGCCTTCCTCAGCTGTCACAGCAAAGTAGCAGCTCCTTATCCTCCAGCAGCAATATCTCCAGCCAAAGTGGCCACAGGGAGCAGCCAGCAAGCACAACGCTGAGAACCACAGACGATGATTCAAGGGATTCCCTAATACCCCAACTGGGTATCAAACCAAGAGTGGGTGAGGAGCAGTGGAGCCTTGTTACTTTTTAAAATGCACTTGATCTTTCTTTGTTTCCAAATGCCCTGCAATGTTTGGGAGCAATTTCTTGGTAAAAAAAAAAATTAAGCTCATGCCCACAGAAATCCTATCTGTAAGTTTGAGATTAAATCAAAACAGATCTCTCTTTCTTTCTTTCTTTCTTTCTTTCTTTCTTTCTTTCTTTCTTTCTTTCTTTCTTTCTTTCTTTCTTTCTTTCTTTCTTTCTTTCTTTCTTTCTTTCTTTCTTTCTTTCTTTCTTTCTTTCTTTCTTTCA
>Ga0181612_117288_pt1 | contig 21175 bp, 18 predicted proteins | sample HoacroProtozoa21_FD_119630 | JGI IMG/M metagenome (GOLD analysis project Ga0181612, IMG submission 119630) | Hoatzin crop microbial communities from Cojedes, Venezuel. Combined Assembly of Gp0051906, Gp0051904, Gp0051908
GGGCGGCTTCGGCATGGCGCACGAGGACATCAACTGCCGCTGCACGGTCGAGCAGAGGGCGCGGTGGGCGCTGGACGAAGAAGAGCTCGAACGCCTGAAGGAACGCGCGGAATACTACGGGCTGGACAAGGCGGAGAGCTTCGAGGAGTTCAAGGAGAAGTTCCTTTCTGCCGAAAAAGACATTGCTAAAGGCGGTGTCGCTGAGGGAAATGCCAGCGTGATTGATTTCATGGGAAAGCCCGTCGTGGTTTCCATAGCAGGAAGGCAAAAGGAAATCAAGGCATACAAGTCGGACGAATACGAGCATATGTATTCGCAGACCTACTCTGAAAATGCACGGGGCGTGATGAGGGCTGCGGCAGAGCACAAGGAATTGTTCGGCGGCCGTGACGTATTCGTAGTCAAGGCGGCAAGCTTGGGAAGTGGATACGCAGGGTACGACCATGCGAACAAGAGGTTTTATTTAGCCGAGGAGCTTAATGATGCCGAATACCTAAGGCAAGAGATAGTTGACAACCCGTATTTTGCGGCTCAAAGCCTAGATGACGTGTTCAAGCATGAATCCGTTCACATGAGGCACTGGGATGCAGTGGAAAGATTATTCAACAACGATCCCGCGCGATATGGTACAATCGAAGCGGCTAAGCAGGAGCTCGAATACAATCTACGCAAGTATGTTGCCAATCAGTTAAGCAGTGATCCAATGTATATATCTAGGACAATAAGCCAAAATGCAGAAGACGGGTTTTATGACAGAGGCATGGTAAATGAACTTGTCGCAGATGGCACCGTACTTTACAGCAAGAAAAAAATAAAAGACAAACGACTTGTCGAGTTGATAGAAGGGTTACACGAGCATGATGCGAAAAGTGAGCGATGAAGAGAAAAAGCTTCAAAAAATCTACAGACCTTGGATGGTCTTGGATAAAGATAAAATGATGATGGTCATAGATCGAAGAGCTCCTTCGGAGGTATTTGAAGCTTTCGAAAAAGAAAAGAGTATTTTAAAAGAAAAAGACTTATTTGAATATTGATAGCTGGGCGCTATATATGCCAAAGTGATTGAAATGTGAACGTCGCGATTGCGGCGTTTTTGTTTTAGAAAGGTAGAGCATGACCTACATACCAAACGTGCGCGACGTTTTTACAAAGCCGCTGTGCGTGGGAACGAAAGGCGCGGAGGGACGCGAAAGGGAGGAGAACCCCTACTGGGAGGGCAACCTTCGCAGCACTGACCGCGAGTACGTCCGCGGCTACGACATCTGCGTCGAGGATGTCGAATGCGCCTTCGCTAACGCGGAGGACTACGAGTGCGGGGCGGACGTCCGCCCTTCCGACGTGGGCAAGGTCATCGGGGACTTCAAGGAATGGTTGCTCGACTGGCTCGAAAACTCAAGGAACGAAACGGTCGTAAGCATCCTGGACGGCTATTATGCAGGCTCGAAAGCCATATCGGAGAAAAACACGGCCGGACTTGCCGATGCCGCAACCGAGAAGCAATGAATCAAACTGCCGCGTTGACGGGAAACTCAATAACGTATGTTATCAAGCATCGGGAGCCCGGTGCTTTTTATATGTCCGAGAATCGGTGAAGACGTTAAAACTACTCCGGAAGCTGCCATTGATACGGCATGAAAACTATCACGCACGGCGCAAGGGGCGCTGGAAGGAGGAAGGATGAAACTGGAGGAACTGCTGGGCGAGGAGCTTTCGTTCTTAAGGGGCTGCAGGATGAACGGCGCGGTCGGCGCCACGGCAGCGGGAACGATGTAAAGCGGGCTGGAAGGAGCGTCAGATTGATGCGTTAAGATAAATGAGGCGGACGCAGCGAACGCATTGTCTCCCAAGCGCATAAGATGCTGGCTGAGCTTCGAACAGCTGAAGTAAGGTCGGGCGACGGCCGTTTCCGCGCGCGGCAGCGGATAAAAGCCAGAAGCCGGCAGCGGGATGCGGGCAGGGCAACGAGGCCTGTGCGGGCGGGAAGCAAGCGTGAGGATCTGCCGCACGCAGTAGTGGAGAATCGTAAAAGGAGCCGCCCTTAAGGCGGCGTCAGCGGGCGCGGGAGGACGCGCCGGGAAGGAGGAAGCGATATGTCGAAGAAAGCATGGCCGGGACTCAGGGCGGCGATGGACAACAGGTGGTCGGCGTTCGACGAGAACGCGCCTTACGCGGGGAGGTTCTACCGCGTGAAGGAAGGAAAGAAGCTCGCGGCGGAGGGCTACGCGGTGGAGCCTGCGTTCGGCGGGCGCGTGTATCTGGCGGCGGTGGGGCAGGAGGACGAGCTGCCCGTGAAGGCGGAGGAGTGCGTGCCGGGGTACGCGCAGATGAGCGAGGAGGAGAAGGCGGACGCGCTGCACGCGGTCATAGCGGACGCGGTGGAGGAAACGCCGATATTCGCGATGACGCTCTCGGAGTACGAGAAGGACCGTTACGAAACGTACAGCAAGAACAGCTGGGCGAACCCGTACATCGTGGTCGGGGGCGACCGCAAGTGCCACTGTTCGGCGGCGGTGCTGTCGGAGAACGGAGTGAAGTTCATACAGGCGAGGACTGGGAGCAGGACGTTCTTCGTGATGCCGCTCCACGAGAACATCGTAATCGTCACGCCGGAGAACAGCGGGGCGACGCTGAAGGCGATGCGCGAAGCCTCGGACTACGACAACAAAAAGACGGGGTACGAGGTCCTCGGGAAGTTCGTCCTGTACTACGATGGGGAGAAGTACGAGGCCTACGACGCGATACCGAAGAAGTGGTGGACGAAGTGACGTAAGGGGGGAAGGCACGCTCCTCGCGGCGTTCACGTTCGAGGGCGAGCCCCGGCCGGAGAAGAACAGCGCGGCAGTAGCCACGTGCTGTGGGACAAAGCGCGTCCGAGGACGGATGTGGAGATACGGGAGCACGAGGGGGAAATAGCATGGAGGAGGGGGAGCGCCATCCTCCATGCTATTTCCTTTGGTGGGCGCCTTGCTGCACAATTAAGCCTTTCGCTTCTGGGCGAACACACAGCATGAGGGCAAAAGCTAAAAAGCGAGTTAGCGTTGCTAATTCAACTAAAATACAAGCTGGAAACCGAACATAAAATATACAAATGATCCAAATAGATACTTGACAATCGATATCGCAATGTTAGAATCCGTTTGTGAATCGTTTAACGGGAATCCATGAGGTTTGGGACTCTCGAACCATTGAAAAGATGTATAAGGAGGACGGTATTATGCAGAGGTTTACGTTACCCAGGGATCTGTATCACGGCAAGGGCTCGCTTGAGGCGCTGAAGACCCTTAAGGGCAAAAAGGCGATTATTTGCGTCGGGGGCGGTTCGATGAAGCGCTTCGGTTTCCTTGACCGGGCAGAGGCCTATCTGAAGGAAGCGGGGATGGAGGTGCAGCTCTTTGAGGGAATCGAGTCGGATCCTTCGGTCGAAACCGTGATGAAGGGCGCGGAGGCCATGCTTGCCTTTGAACCGGATTGGATAGTCGCAATCGGCGGCGGTTCGCCCATCGACGCGGCGAAGGCGATGTGGATAAAGTACGAGTATCCGGAGTGCACCTTCGAGGACATGTGCAAGGTATTCGGCATTCCCGAACTCCGCAGGAAGGCCAAGTTCTGCGCGGTATCTTCGACATCGGGAACGGCCACGGAGGTCACGGCATTTTCAATCATTACCGACTACAGCAAGGGAATCAAGTATCCGATTGCGGACTTCGAGATTACGCCCGACGTCGCGATTGTCGATCCGGAACTCGCGGAGACGATGCCGAAGAAGCTGGTCGCGCACACGGGAATGGACGCGCTGACCCATGCCGTGGAAGCCTACGTGTCGACCGCTAACTGCGCTTACACCGACCCGCTTGCGATCCACGCCATAGAAATGATCCAGAAGACCCTGGTCGACTCCTACAACGGCGACATGGAGGCGCGCGACGCAATGCACGACGCGCAGTGCCTCGCGGGAATGGCATTTTCAAATGCGCTTCTCGGAATCGTTCATTCCATGGCGCACAAGGACGGGGGCGGCTTTTGCGGACTACGGCGCGCACATTATCCATGGCGCCGCGAATGCCATGTACCTTCCGAAGGTCATAAAGTTCAACTCCAAGGATCCTGTGGCGAAGAAACGTTACGGCGTCATCGCCGATTACATGGGTCTTGGCGGTGAAAATGATGACGAGAAGGTCGACCTTCTCATCGCCTTCTGCCGCAGCATGAACGACAAGCTCAACATCCCGCACTGCATAAAGAACTACGGCGCGGACAGCTATCCGGCCGCGCAGGGCTTCGTGCCGGAAGAAGTATTCCTCGAGAGGCTCCCAGAGATCGCTAAGAACGCGATTGGCGATGCCTGCACAGGTTCCAACCCGCGCCAGCCGAGCCAGGAGGAGATGGAAGCGCTCCTGAAGTGCTGCTACTACGACACCGAGGTGGATTTCTGACCGGCGAGCCACAGCGTGGAATACGGACGCGGCAATCAAAAGCGACGGAATTTAAAAAGGAGAGGGCATCACGCCCCTCCTTTTTTAGCGCCTTCTGTGTTCTCTAGTAGTTGTCTACGGAAACCAGCCCTATTCTTCGCCCGAGTCAAAGCCCACAGCGTTTTCTAAGGCTTTTGCAAAAGCAAACGCAGTTCCCGTGTCTTTATCATCGATTTTTCCGCTTCTTTTTTTTAAAACATAGTTCCTCCTTCCGTTAGGCGAGCCCCTGCCTGCTCAGGTTCTCCGTTGCCGTCCTTCTTGTGTCCGCGTCTGCGTCGCCTTGAAGCTTTTTTAGAGCTTCGAGTGGCGCGGAAGGGTTCTTTGTCACCTTGTTCCTCACCGTTGGCAGCGGATCCCACGACATTTCCACTAAATCCTCCGCGGAAGTGTTCGGGTCAGCCGCTATCTCTAGTCTGTCGGCGAAGGGCAGCTTATAAAGCCCCTTCATATCGCTCACTTTCAATTCCTTCCTCCTTTCAATCCTCCATGATCTCCTACGCTTCCGCGTTAGGCTTAAATCGTGCACACCGCCTAGTTATGCATCAGCGAATTGACTTGAGCTTCGAGCTACAAGGCTAAGCCGTCAAGCACCAGCTTCGCCGCTACCCGCACTTTCAGGACAGTCGGTGCAGGAGAGTGCGGCCGCTTCGTGCCCGCGGGTCTTTTTAGAAACGCCTAGGCGCCTGCCTGCGAAGCGGCCGGCATGGGCAGAAAATGCAGTCCCAACGCCTCGCACGCTTTAATTCAGGCCGTCTCGTGCGCCGTTTGAACCGTACATTTTGAGCGGAAATAGCTGGAAAGTCATTGAACAACTAGTTTAAGGGAAATATATTGCAAATGCGCTCAAAGAGTGTAAAACTCTAAGTACAAGGTGAGACAAAGAAAGTATGGCAAAGCGAATAGAGCGGGAGCGGAAAATGAAGCAGGCGAGGCAGAATGAAATAATCGTCGATGGGGCGGGAGAGTTTTTCGGATACGTATGCAGCGAGGCGGCGGCTGCAGCCGATAATGACGGCAGGCTGGGGTATGAGATCTGCAGCCTGGAGGAGAGGAGGTTCTGGAGCGTCGAAGATCTCGACGCGGAAGGATGCAGGCCTGCAGGGATAATCCTCAATAAAAAAGAAATCAGGATGTGCCTTGCCTCCTGCGGTCTGATGGAGGAAATCGATTTGCTGATGTGGCAGCCGACCAAATTGAGTCGATTCCTTCGGACGAGGAGAGTGCACGCTGAAATGTATGAGGCGTGCAGCGGACTCGGAATGAAAGCGGAAAGCAATATGGCCGAGTTCGCCGCGGAGTACCTGGAAAAAAAGCTCGCTTTTAAGCGGAAAAACCGCGGAGCCGGACGGAACGCGAAGCATTCAAAAAAAGTAAAACGAGGGGGCGCCGGCTCGGCGAAGCCGCAAGGAAGCGCAAGCGCCAGGGGAAAGCGCGGCATCGTAGGAGTCGAGGGGCATATACTTGCAAGGCGCGGCGGCGCGATCCTGGATGCGGAAGGAGTATATTTCGGACGCGTCTATGGCTTAGTCAGCGGGCACGCCGTTGCTGATTCGGGAAGCAGCTGCATCATATACAGGAACGGCGCGCTGGAATTCTGGACCGGCGAAGAACTCGCCGCTAAAGGGTGCGTGCCGGCGGCGATAAAACTCAGCAGCGACGACATGACGTTGTGCGATATTTACTTTTCCCGCAAGGCACTGGGCAATGAATTGCTGAAAAGCGAGCTTACCACGCGCTCGTTTGCAAAGCTGAGGCATGCGCATGGAGTTATGGAATCCGTGTGTCCGTCGTTGGGCATGGAGAAGGACGGAAACCTCCGTGAGTTCGTCGAGGGATATATAAGCAAAAAATTCGCCGCGGATCGGGGCGATGCAGATTGATCGGCCAGGCGCAAAAAGTCAGATCAGGATCAAAGGGGGCATGAAAATGAAACCGGCTAAGAGGAATGAAATAATCGTCGACAGGCACGGGATTTTCTTCGGCGTCGTCACCGACCGTGCTACGAAGAAGGGAAAAAATGAGGCAGAGGCCGAATATGCCATATGCGGGCTGATGGAGAAAGAAAATATGCGCACCAGGGATCTCGACGAAGAGGGGTGCGCGCCTTCGGGCGTATCCTTAAGCAAAAATGAGATCAGAATGTGCGAATTGTCCGTCGCCCGCAGGGAGCAGGTGCGGGCGATTCTAAAAAATCCAATGGAGCCCAACGCCCGAAGCTTGCTGAAGAACGCAAGCAAGGCCATGGAGGATCTGTGCGTAAACCTCGGAATGAAGAGGGGCGGCGACATGGATTCTTTTGCCCAGGATTATCTGCAGAAGAAGCTTAAGGCGCCGCGGAAGAAAAATAATGACAATGGAGGTCAGGGCGCAAGAGGCGGCGGGGAACAAGCAAGCGCGGCGGCAAAGGCCGGGAAGACGGCGGGGGAGAAAATCGAGCCGGCGGAAATGGGAACGATAATCACCGACTGCCACGGCAGGTACTTCGGATACGTTTGCGAGATCGTGTCGATGAGAAAAAGCGGACCGCAAGGGATAGGGTATATTATTTTAGAGCCGACGCAAGAAGAATTCTGGAGTTATGGGCAGCTGATCGAGGCAGGGTTCAGCATTTGCTGCACAACCGTGTACGAGGATGAAAAGAAGCTCCTCGCACTTTTGCGCACCCGCTTCGAACAGACCCGGGCGCTGCTCGCGGATCCCTATGCTCTGAAAGCCACTAGAGACCTGAAACGGTTTAACGGGGAATTCAGAAGGGCGTGCCGGCGGCTCGGAATGGAAAAAGACGGGGACGCGGATGCGTTTGCCTCTGAATACCTGAAAAAGAAATTAAGCCAAAAAATATAAGCGGGAGCGCCGGTTCGGCCGGCGCTCTCGTTCTGCGTTCTCATAGGGGAGAAAGCCAGGCAAGAAGAAAAAACGAAGGGGCGATAAGGAGGCTGTGCGTATGCCGCAGCCGAGGCCTTGCGGCAGGCGCCGCTTTTTGTGTTAATATGATATTCGGTTAGAATCAGTTAACTGACGTAGAGAGAAATCAGGAGGCGCGGCCATGGCTGCTAAAACCCCTAAAGAACTCAGGCACTGGCAGCGGGAGCGCGATCTGATCCCGGAGATGGTCCTGATCTACTGCCGCGGCAGCCACGGCACGATAGGAAATGAACCGTGCGCGGAATGCGCGGAGCTGACCGAATACGCGCTTCTTAGGCTTGAAAAGTGCCCGTTCAAGAAGAACAAAGAATTCTGTTCGTTCTGCAGCGTCCACTGCTACAAGCCGGACATGCGGGAGAAAATAAAAGCGGTCATGCGCTATTCGGGACCGCGGATGCTTTTCAGGCACCCTATTTTCTCTATGTCGCACGTAGCCGCGCTGCTGCGGCAAAAATGCCGGCAGAAGAAGGCTGCGGCGGAGAAGAAATGAATTGACAGGGGGCAAGCCGTGATCGACAAGAATTTATTGAAGCTTTTGGGCAGGAACAGGAAGTACTTGTTTGGGATCGTCGCGCTTATGGTGCTCTCGCTTCTTGCGAACGTGGGGCTAACAGGCTGCATTGTGCTGACGGTTAAGACGGCCGCGCAGTACGGCGCCGCAGATGCGGCGGGAGCCAGCGCGCCCCTTCCCGCGCTAGTCGCCCCGTACTTCGCCGCGGCGGGGATATTCGCCGCGCTCCGATTCATTTTCGAAAGAATCGCCGCAGGGCTTAAGGCCAGGCTCGGACAGGGCGCGAAAGAGGAGCTTCGGAGGCGGGCCTACGAAAAGATAACGGAGCTGGGACGGGACGCCGCGTCGGACCTCGGGATGGCGGGGCTTGTGCAGGTGTGCCTTGAGGGCATAGAGCAGCTCGACCTCTACTTTACTTCGTACATACCGCAGTTTTTCTACTGCATGCTGGCTCCCATCGTGCTCTTTGCGGTCTGCCTGCCGGTCTGCTGGCAGGCGGCGGCCGTGCTGATCCTTCTCGTGCCGCTCATCCCGGTTTCGATAATCGCCGTGTCGCGCTACGCGAAGAAAATATTCGCCAAGTACTGGGGAAAATACATTTCTATGGGCGGCGAGTTCCTCGACGGGGTCAGCGGCCTTGAGGTCCTGAAGGTGTTCCGCGCGGACGGGCTCTGGCACAAAAAGCTCAAGGAAAGCTCGGAAGAGTTCCGCAAGGTGACGATGAAGGTCCTCATAATGCAGCTTGCGAGCACGACCATCATGGACACGGTGGCCTACGGCGGAGCCGCGCTCGGCATCGCCGCCGCGTTGACCTCGATGCGCTTTTGGGGGCTTTCGCCCTTCGCGGCGCTGTTCATCGTCCTCGTGGCAGTGGAATTCTTCCTTCCGCTCCGCGCCTTCGGCTCGGCCTTCCACGTGGCCATGAACGGCGCGGGCGCGGGGAAGAAGCTGCTGAACCTCCTTGAACGCCCAGCTCCTGAGTGGGGCGGCGATGAAGTGCAGGGGACTTCGTTCACGCTGGAGCTCGACGGCGCCTCTTTCTCCTACAATTCGGAAAATGACGCCGTAAGCGAGGCCTCTATGCGCTTTGAGAGCGGGCGCCTCACGGGCATCGTCGGGACAAGCGGCTGCGGGAAGTCGACCGTCGTCGGCCTTCTGGAGGGCGTGCTGCGCCCGAGGGCGGGCCGCGTGCTGATTAACGGCAAAGAACCTAAGGAAATAAGCCGAGCCTCCTACTATGGACATCTGGCGGCCGTGTCGAACGACACCTACCTTTTTAACGACACGGTCCGCTCGAACTTCGAGCTCGCCAAGCCCGGGATAACCGAAGGAGAAATCTACGAGGCTCTTTCAAAGGTAAAGCTCGACGGCCTGGCGCGCGGGCGCGGCGGCGTGGACGCGGTCATCACCGAGGGCGCGTCGAACCTTTCGGGCGGGCAGAGGCAGCGGCTTAGCCTTGCGGCGGCCCTGGCCGCGGGCAAGGACATTTACCTCTTAGACGAGGCTACCAGCAATATCGACGGCGACAGCGAGACGATAATCATGGACGCCGTCCGCGCCCTCGCGAAAGAGAAAAACGTGATAGTGATTTCACACCGCCTCGAGAACGTAAAGGACGCGGACAATATCTACTACATGGAGGCCGGGCGCGTGGCGGCCTCGGGAACCCACGAAGAGCTGATGCGCGCCTGCGCAGGCTACAGGAAGCTTTATGACACGCAGAAATGCCTGGAGTTCAAGGGCGGTGAACAGGGCAAAAGGGCACTAATGGATGCCGAGCCGATATCGCGAAAGCCGGCAGTCAAAGAAGTAAGTGCCGCGGCCGCCTTGAAAGAGCGCAGCGAAGCGGCTGGGAACGGAACAGGGAAAGGCTCGACGGAAGGGGCTTGTGCAAAGGTCTCAAAAGAGCGTTACGTAGCCGCTGACGCTGAAAATCCCTCGCGGGAGACGAAGCGCACGCGCCCCTGGCCGGTAATCGCAGCAAAGCTCCTCTCGCTCGTTGGAAGCCTTACGGGGATCATTTTCCTGGCGGTCATCGGAGGAAGCCTGGGCTCGCTCTTTGCGCTCTCGGTGACGCTGACGGGGGCGGCGGCCGTGGCCAAACTGCTGGGCGCGCCGGTCGCGCTTTCTTACGGGACGCTCACCGCGCTTTGCATAGCCTTCGGACTTGCCCGCGGCGCCCTGCGCTTCGCGGAGCAGTACTCGAACCATTACATCGCCTTCAAGCTGCTGGCAATCCTCCGCGACAAGCTCTTCGGCGCGCTGAGGGCGCTCGGACCCGCAAAGCTCTCAGGCAGGCAGAAGGGCGGCATAATCGCGATGCTGACGGCGGACACAGAGACCCTCGAAGTGTTCTACGCGCACACGATTTCGCCGGTGTGCATCGCCGTTGTGAACGCGGCCGCGGTCTTCATTTTCACAGGCTTCGTGTCGAGCTTTAAGATCGCCGCCGCCGCTCTTCTTGGCTACGCCGTAATAGGAGTGATAGAGCCGGTCATTTTCCAGAAAATGACAAGGAGGAGCGGGGAACTCTACCGCGCGGAGTTCGCCTCCTTCAACGCGTATTTCCTGGACAGCATAAGGGGCATCCGCGAGATCGTCCAGAACGGGGCGGGGAAGGCGCGGGCCGAGGAGGTCGGCCGGCGCTCCAAGGCGCTGAACGCGCGGACGCGCGAGTTAAAGTCGAGGTCGGCCTGGGCGGGATGCATATGTACGCTTTCGGTATCCATTTTCATAATCCTGGCTCTCGCAATCGGGATTTCCTGCGTCGCGGCGGGCGAGACGGGCGTCGGACCTATGCTTTTGGGAGTCGCCGCGGTGTTCGGGAGCTTCGGACCTGCGGTGAGCCTCGCGAACCTGCCTTCTAACCTCGCGCAGACCTTCGCGAGCGGAGACCGCGTGCTCGACCTTATGGAAGAAGAACCAGCCGTGCGCGACGTCGAGGACGGAGAGGACTTCGAGTTCGAAGATCTGTGCGTCAATGGTCTCGGCTTTTCTTACCAGGAAGCAAAGGTGCTTGAGGACGTCTGCTTTTCCGTGAAGAGGGGCGAAATCGTCGGCATCGCGGGGCCTTCGGGCTGCGGCAAGTCGACGCTTTTAAGGCTCCTCCTGAGGTTCTACGAAAAGGACGCCGGAGAGATACGATACAGCGGCAAGGAAATCGACAGGATAAGGACGGAGAGCCTGCGGAGCAAAGTGGCAATGGTCCGGCAGGATCCCTACCTCTTCAACGTCAGCATCAGGGAGAACCTGCTTCTCGCGGCGCCAGGGGCGTCGGACGAGGAGCTTTACGAGGCCTGCCGGAAGGCCTCGGTCCACGATTTCATAATGTCGCTTCCCGAGGGATACGACTCTCAGGCGGGCGAGCTCGGCGGCCGGCTTTCGGCGGGGGAGAAGCAGAGGATCGCGCTCGCGAGGGCCTTCTTAAGCGGCGCTGAGCTGATCCTCCTCGACGAGCCGACGAGCAACGTCGACAGCATAAACGAGGGCATCATCTTAAGGGCGATAGAGGAAATGAAGGGCGAAAGGAGCTTTATCCTCGTGTCGCACCGCGCCTCGGCAATGGCGGCGGCCGACAGGGCCTATTCATTCGGAAGCGCCTCAGGAGCGGGCTGAACTTGCCGAAGGGGCGGCGGCGTTGTACAATTATCCATCGGCGGGCGGTGCGTCCGCCGAGCGCAATAATTGGAAAATGAAAAGCGTAAGGCGCCGTATCCTTGCTTTTCAAGGACTGAAGGCGGGGCGGAAAAAAGAACGCTTTGACGCAAGGCAACCGCGCGGCCGGGCAAGCGGATCAAGGGCCGCTTTAACGCGCGGGCGTACCGCGCGGCCGGCGATCCGGACGCGGCATCAATGCGGAACAAAAGGGGCTGCTTTTGTTTTTAAGCAGGTAAGGAGTTTTCATATGTGGACTCAGGAGATTGCGACGTTTTTGGACAATAAGCCGGGCGCGATGGCAAAGTTCTGCCGCCTGCTCGACGAGAAGGGAATCGACCTAAGGGCAATCTGCGTGTCGGACGCCATGGAGTTCGGAATCTGCCGGATGATCGTTAACGACCTTCCGGCCACGCAGCAGCTGCTTTCCGAAAACCATATGCTCAGCACGGTTTCGGACGTCCTCATCGCGGGGATGCCCGACGAGCCGGGCGCGTTCAGCGAAATCCTCGACATTTTGGAGGAGCTCAAAGTCAACGTCGCCTACTGCTACGCCTGCCTTCCGAAGCAGAAGGACAAGGCCTACCTCGTGCTCAAGGTCGAGAACCCCGAAGAAGTCGCGCGGCAGCTCGAAGGCCGCGGGATCGAGATCGTGACCGAGGAGACGATGTCTGAGGTGTACGGCTGACAATCGCTTTAAGCGTCACAAAGAATACACACTTTAGTCTTAGAGTGGCAAAAGCTCGCGGCCGGTGCCTTGAGGGCGCCGGCCACCTTTATTTTTTGCGGGAAAAGGCATCAAGCAGTGCAGGCGTCCGGCGGACGTCCGCTAAGCTCCTGCGAAGCGAAACGCCGGCTGCCCGGCGGATTTGCTCAAAGGCAGCTTCCGGACTTAGCTGCAGGCGGCGGGGTTCCCGCAGGATAGGGCGGCAGACGGCGTCTGAACTGCCCTAACGAATGGCAGGGTTTTATAGGTTTTGCGTATGGAGGTCTAGTGCTTTGATAGAGGTCAGGAATCTTACGAAGCGTTACGCCGGCCACGCCGCGGTCAGCGACCTGAGCTTTACGGTCAAGGAAGGCCAGGTCTACGGGTTCTTAGGACCAAACGGCGCCGGCAAGTCGACGACCATGAACATCATGGCGGGATATCTCTCCCCGAGCGAGGGCGAGGTCATAATAAACGGGTACGACATCTTAGAGGAGCCCGAGAAGGCGAAGGCGACGATCGGCTACCTCCCCGAGATACCCCCCGTCTACGACGACCTCACGGTCGAGGAGTGCATAACCTTCGCGGCCGAGCTCAAGGGCGTCCCGAAGAAGGAGGTAAAGGCCGCGGTCGCCAAGGCGGTCGAAGAGCTTGAACTCGGAGAAGTAAGAAAGCGCCTCGTCAGGAACCTTTCCAAGGGCTTCAGGCAGCGCGTCGGCTTCGCGCAGGCCCTTGTAAATGACCCCGACACGCTCATCCTCGACGAGCCGACGGTCGGCCTCGACCCGAAGCAGATCAGGGAGATAAGGCACCTGATAAAGGAGCTCGGCAAGAAGCACACCGTCATCTTAAGCTCCCACATCCTCTCGGAAGTCAGCGAGATCTGCGACGAAATCCTCATCATTTCCAAAGGGAAGCTCGTCGCGCTCGACACGCCCGAGAACCTTGAAAAACGGCTTGGCGGCTCCTCGGAGGTGACGGTCGTCTCCCCGGCCGGCGAAAAGGAACTCTCAAAGGCACTGGCGCCTTTCGGCGAGGCGTCCTTCTCGAAGGAAGGCGGCCTCACGAAGGCCCAAGTCGCCGTGACGGGAGAAGAAGACCTGCGCGACGCCATCTGCCGGAAGCTCATCGAAGAAAAGTGCCTCTACTACTCCGTAAGCTACGCGAAGACCAGCCTCGAGGACGTCTTCCTCGCGCTCACCTCGGACGGGGCGGAAGCCGCGCCCTTGGATTCGGACGATGATGCCGCAGAGGGCGCGGAAGGCGAGGCGCAGGACGCGGCCGGCGAAGCCGCAGAGGCGGCCTCTTTGGAAAATGATTCCGATAACGCGGCTTTAGGCGGAGAGCCGGAGGCTGCTCTGGGCGGCGACGAAGCTTCGCCGAGCGAGGAGGCCGGACAATGAAAGCTGTATTCAAGAAGGAATTCAAAGGATATTTCACGTCCGTAAGCGGCTTTGCGGCGATAGCGGCGGTCATTTTCATAGTAGGCTTCTTCTTCAGGATGATGTGCCTGCAGAGGGGGTACGGCACGATGGTCTACGCGCTCTATTACGCGGGGATGTACGTATTCCTCATCGTGACGCCGGTGCTTTCGATGCGCACCTTCACGGCCGAGACGCGCCACAAGACCGACCAGCTGCTCTACACCTCGCCGGTGTCCGTGACGAAGATCGTCCTCGGCAAGTTCCTTGCCATGGCCGCGGTGTTCACCATTCCGGTGCTGGTCATCTGCGTCATGCCGCTGATACTCAAGGCTTACGGGGGAGGTTCGCCCGCGCTCGACTACACCTCGATTTTCGCGTTCTACCTGATGGGGCTCGCCTACCTCGCCGCGGGGATGTTCATTTCCTCGCTGACGGGCAATGTGGTCGTCTCGCTCCTTGGGACGGTGCTTTTCGTCCTCTTGACGCAGCTACTATATTCGATGACGACCAGCTCCTCGGGGAGCGAGCTGGGGTCGCTCATTTTCCTGATAATAGCCGCGCTCTTCATCGGAGGCGTCGTCTGGCTGCTCACCAAATCGTGGCGGGCGGGGGCGGTCGTGGCGGCGGTGCTCGTAGCCGTCGTGCTGATCGCGTACACGGTCAATTCGGCCTGGTTCGCGGGACGCGCGGAGGACATCGCGGGCGTCCTCGACTTCCAGCAGCACTACCTGACCTTCCTGCTCGGGAGCTTTTCGCTGAAGGAAACGGTCTACTTCCTGTCGGTCATCTTCGTCGCGCTTTTCGTGACGGATCAGTCGATACGCTCTAAGCGCTGGTCTTAAGGGAGGCGCGCCATGAACAAAGACATTAAGAATAGGGAAAATGAAAAGGCCGTAAAGGCCGAGGCAGGGAAAAAAGCTAAGGCCTCCAACAAGATTACGTTTGCGAACGGCTCCTATGCGCTAGCCTTGTGCGCGATAGTCATCGCGGCCGTCGTCGTGCTGAATTTCATCGTCGGAGCGCTGCCCTCGGGCCTTACTACGGCGGACGTTTCGACCGGCAAGCTCTATTCGATCGGGGACGTCACGAAGGAAGTGCTCAAAAACCTCGACGAGGACGTGACGATCCACTACCTGACCGCTTCGGGCAGCTCCAACCAGACTATCGAGCTGCTGCTCGACCAGTACAAGGGCGCGAGCAGCCGCGTGACGGTAAAGGAAGTCGACCTGAACGAATACCCGACCTACGCCTCCGAGTACACGGACGAGTCGGTGAGCGTCAACAGCGTGATCGTGACCGCCGGCGACAAGAGCCGCTACATCGCAAGCTCCGACCTCATGGACTACTACGAGTTCGACGGAGAGGGGCAGATCACCTCGGCGATTTCCTACGTGACTTCAAGCACGGCCAAGAAGGTCTACTACACGACGGGACACAACGAATTCCCGCTTTCGGACGAGATGCAGGACGCGATCGAGAAGTCGAACGCGGAGCTCAGCGAGCTGAACCTCCTGACGGGCGACGTGCCGGACGACTGCGACATGCTCATAATCTTCGCGCCCTGCAGCGACTTCAACGCCGAAGAGGCCGAGCGCGTCAGCGACTACCTCGAACGCGGCGGGAACCTCCTGATGTCGACCTACGTCATGGTCACGGATTCGCCTAACCTCGACTCGATCCTCGAAGCCTACCGCGTCTCGCGCATCGATGGCGTCGTGTGCGAGCAGGACTCCTCGTACTACGCCTATTTCCCGTACTACCTGCTGCCGGAGACGGCGGGCTCGACGGTGACGTCCTCGGCCTCGGCAGTCAACATCCTCTATGCCTTCGCGCAGGGAATCGAAATCGCGGATGCCGACGATTCGGACTCGAGCGTGTCCGTGCTCCAGGTCTTGAAGTCTAGTCCGAGCTCCTACATAAAGTCCCTCGACGGAACGGATTCGGAGGAGACGGCCTCGTATCCTCTGGCGGTCGAGATAACGAAGAGCTATTCGACGGATTCGGACGGCGAGGCGGACGTCGACCTTGAGGGCGACGATACCTCTTCTTCCGATTCTGAAAATGATTCGGAGAGCGCCGAGGCTAAGGAGACGCACATCCTCTACTTCACGAGCCCCGCGATATTCTCCGAGGACGCCATCTACGCGATGGCGCAGCAGAACGCGATTTCGCTTCCCGCGGGAAATGAGAAGCTCTTCGCCTCATGCGTGGCCTCGCTGCTCGCAGAGGAGGAGGCTGTGGCCATCGAGCCGAAGGAGCTCTCCGACCCGACGATAACCATTTCGGGCTCGGCCGCGGGAACCATCGGAAGGCTCCTCGTGATCGTGCTTCCGATCGCGGCGATCGCGGCGGGCGCGTTCATCTACGTAAGGCGCAGGAGAAGGTAAGGCACGCGGGCTTTAAAGGCGCGGCGGACAGCCCGTGCGCCGGGACGACGGAATCCCCGCGGGCCGGTACGTCCGCACGGGACCCAGGTTGACGGAAGAAAGACCTGCGGCCTGCCGTGTCTGCCGTACATTGGGATGATGCAAACGCGGCGGGGCTGCCGGCGTGCGGTACGTCCGCACGGGACCCAGGTTGACGGAAGAAAGCCTGCCGTGTCCGCCTTAGCCAGAGATGACGGAAACGCGGCGGGCCGGCAGGCGAGCGATATATCCGCCCTAGCTCAGGATGGTTGAAGCGCGGCGAGGCCGGTGCCAGCGGCACCGTGCGCTCTGCGCTGCCGCTGCGGAGGTTGCAGGAGAAGATGATTTTGTATTTAGGAGGCGGAGCTATGAACAAGAAGACGCGCAGCCTTATAGTCGGAGCCGGGGTGCTCGCCGCGCTCATTGCGGCCTACTTCATAATAACGGGCGTGGCCGCGGCAAAGGAAAAGGCCGAGGAAGCGTCGAAGGAGGGCATTTTCAAGGCGGGGGCGGACGAGGTCGGATCGCTCCGCTATACGGACAGCGCGGGAGAAGAGGTCGCGATCGTCCGAGACGGCGACGGCTGGGCTTTCGAGGGCGACGATGAAGCGAAGGCGAACGCCGAGGCCTGCGAGGCGCTCGTCGAAGACTTGGCGGGCTGCACGGTCGAGCAGTACGTCGAGGCGGGCGAGCTTTCGGACTACGGCCTCGACGAGCCGGCAAATACGATCGAATATACCCTGGCCTCGGGAGAGGGCGGCACGCTCCTGGTCGGCACTTCGAACACGGCGACCGGCGGGCTCTACTGCATGCGCGAGGGCGAAGAGAAGATCATGGTCACGCAGTACGCGGTGATCACCGCCCTTTCGACCTCGAAGGACACGCTGACGGAAGCGGAAGAGCCGTCGGAGGCTTCGTCGGATGCGGCTTCGGAGTCCTCGTCCGATGAGGCAGATTCGGCCGAGTCCGCACAGGGGACGGCGTCCTGACGCGGAGGGAATCCGTAACTGTCGGGATTATGACGCACGGGCCGTGCTTTACGGGAATGCATTTTGGAAAGGCATGTGCTATACTGCTGTTTTTGAGGAAAGAAGGTAAGGCTTGGGCCGCTGGGGGGCGGCGTATTGACTAATGAAGGAAATATATTTTGACAACGCTGCGACGACTGCGGTATCGGAGGACGCCGCTTTCCTAGCGCTGAAGGTCATGACGGGTGCATACGGCAACCCGTCTTCTCTGCACGCAAAGGGAGTCGAAGCCGAAAGCTACGTGCGCGAGGCGGGAGAGAAGATCGCCGCCACGCTAAAGGCCGACAGGAAGGAAATCTATTTCACATCGGGCGGCACCGAGGCGAACAACACGGCCGTATTCGGGGCGGCTTACGCGGGAAGGCGGAAGGGGAACACGATCCTGACGACTTCGATGGAGCACCCTTCGGTCTCCGAGCCGCTGAAGAAATTAAAGGGAGAGGGCTTCAACGTCGTCGAGTGTCCCGTGGACTCATGCGGGAGGCTCGACATGGATTTCGTCGAAAACGCTCTCGGCGGCGACGTGATCCTCGTCACGATGATGGCGGTAAATAATGAAATCGGGGCGGTGACGCCGGTCGATGAGATCGGGCGCCTCGTCAAGGCAAAGGCCCCGCAGGCGCTTTACCACGTCGACGCCATCCAGGCCTACGCGAAGTACAGGATAAGGCCGCACGAGGCGGGGATCGACCTGATGTCGGTGAGCGGGCACAAGCTCGGCGCGCCGAAGGGGACGGGCTTTTTGTACAAGGCGGACGGCGTGAGGATCGAGCCGCGCCTTTACGGCGGCGGGCAGATGAACGGCCTGCGCTCCGGCACGGAAAATGTCCCCGGAATCGCCGCGCTGGGGCTTGCGGCCAACGAGGCTTACGAGGACCTCGAAGAGAACGTCAAAAAGCTGAGGAGCCTTCGCGAGTACGCCCGGGAGCTTTTCACCAAGATACCCGACACGGTCATCCACGGGATGCCGGACGGCGAAGGGGCGCCGCACATACTCCACGCGGCCTTCTTAGGGGTCGGCTCGGAGGTGCTGCTCCACGAGCTTGAAAGCGAAGGAATCTACGTGTCGGCGGGCTCGGCCTGTTCCTCGCACAAGAGGAACGCTTCGCCGACGATGGCGGCGATAGGCGCTCCCGCGGAGGAGGTCGCCTCGTCCGTCCGCTTCTCGTTCGGCCCCGGCAACACGGAAGAGGAAGTAGAGTACGCCGCTGAGGCGCTTGAGGAGATAATCCCGCGCCTCCGCAGGTACAGGAGGCATTGAGGCGGGCTTCGCCGAAGGTTCGGCGCCCATGAAGCGACACGGGCGGCAACGGACGGAGTGAAACAGAGTCGGCGGAATGCGGACGCCCGCTTTTACGCGCAAGGGAGAGCAGTATGACTGATACATTTTTGATAAAGTACGGAGAAATCGGGATAAAGGGCGGCAACAGGCACGTGTTCGAGGACGCGCTCGTAAAGCGCATCCGCATCGCGCTCGCCCCGCTTTCGGGCGAATACGAGGTGAAGAAGACCCGCGGCAGGATATACGTCTTCGCCAAGGGCGACTGGGGCTACGAGGAGACGGTCGACGCGCTTCGGCACGTGTTCGGGATCGTCGCCATCTGCCCGGTAAAGGTCGTGACGGAGGTCAGCTACGAGAGCCTTGAGGCGGCCATGCTCGAGTACGTCGCCGAGGAATATCCTGACAGCGAGGCGACCTTCAAAGTCAAGGCGAGAAGGATCGACAAGACCTTCCCGCTCGACTCCATGCAGGTCGACTCCGAGATAGGGCACGCCATCCTCGAGCATTTTCCGAAAATGAAGGTGGACGTGCACTCCCCGGAAATCCTTTTCGACATCGAGATCCGCGAGGAAATCTACATTTACGCAAAGAGCGTCAAAGGCCCGGGCGGGCTTCCGACGGGGACGGCGGGACGGGCGATGCTCCTTCTTTCGGGCGGCATCGACTCGCCGGTCGCGGGGTACATGATCGCAAAGCGCGGCGTCACGCTCGACGCCTGCTATTTCCATGCCCCGCCCTATACCTCCGAGCGCGCCAAGCAGAAGGTCGTCGACCTCTGCTCGCAGGTCGCAAAGTATGCCGGGCCCATCAGGCTGCACATCGTCAACTTTACGGACATCCAGCTTTACATTTACGACCAGTGCCCGCACGCGGAGCTGACCATCATAATGAGAAGGTACATGATGAAGATCGCGGAGCACTTCGCGCGCGAGTCGAAGGACCTCGCGCTGATCACGGGCGAGAGCGTCGGCCAGGTGGCGAGCCAGACCATGCAGTCGCTCGCGGCCACGGACGCGGTCGTGGAGATGCCCGTGTTCCGGCCGCTCATCGGCTTCGACAAGAACGACATAGTCACGATAGCGAAGGAGATCGGGACCTACGAGACCTCGATCCTTCCCTACGAGGACTGCTGCACGATCTTCGTGGCGAAGCACCCGGTTACGAAGCCGGATATTTCGGTCATAGAGCGCTCCGAGACGAAGCTCAAGGAGAGGATCGGGGAACTCTACGACGAAGCGGTGTCGACCGCAGAGGTCATCACAGTAAGGTAAGCACCTTAAAGCAAGAGGAATACCATGAAAATGAAAGCGTTCATACGCGCGGCGGCGGCTGCGGCGGCCGCGGCGTCCCTGTTATTTTCCGCAGGCTGCGGCAGCGCGGCTGCATCAAAGAGCGGCACGGCCTACGTCGAATCGGTGGCGACGCTCTCGGGCAAGGGGCTCGTGGGCGAGGTCAACAAGTTCGCCGGCGTGATCGAATCGCCGGAGAGCTGGAGCTGCAGCTTGAGGGACGGGGCGAAGGTCGCGCAGGTCTTCGTGCAGGTCGGAGACGAGGTCAAGGCGGGGGACGTCCTCTTCGCCTACGACACCTCGAACGACGCCGCCCTCATAGAGGAGGCCGACATCGAGGTGCAGAGGCTTCAGGCATCGGTCGCCAAGCTCCAAAAGAGCGTGGAGAGTTTGACCGCGGCGGCGAACGCGGCCTCCGCGGAGAACAAAGAGGCTGCGCTCATCGACCTTGAGAACGAGCAGCTTTCCCTGAAGAAAGAGAACGTGGAGCTCGCAAACAAGACGAAGGAGCTCGAAAGCCTAAAGGCGAACTCGCAGGACCCGAACGTCAAGAGCGAGATCGACGGCGTAGTCACCGCGATCAATGACGCGTCTTCGACGGACAATATGGACTACGGCTACTACGACGATACCGAACAGTCCGCTTCGGGCGCGTACATAACGATCAAGAAGGTCGGCGACTTCCAGATAAAGGGAGAGGTCAGCGAGCTGAACATCAGCGACCTCTACGTCGGGGCGCCGGTCGTGGTCACGAGCAGGACGGATTCTTCGAAGAGGTGGACGGGCAAGGTCTCGAAGCTGCAGACGGGCGAGCCCGACTCTTCGGGCGCGTCCACGGTGGATTATTCGAGCAAGTACCCCTTCTATGTCACGCTCGACAGCGACGAGGGGCTGATGCTCGGACAGCACGTGTACATCGAAGTCGACAAGGGACAGTACAACGACGACCGCGAGGGCATCTGGATACCTACGGCCTACCTTATCACCGAGGCGAGCGGCGGCTCCTTCGTGCTGGTCGACGAGGGCGGAGTTTTGAAGAAGAGGGCGGTCACTCTCGGAAGCCGTGACGCCGAGCTTTCGCAGGTGCAGATCACCAGCGGCCTCTCCTTAAGCGACAAGATCGCAGTTCCGGGAAATGGCGTGAGCGAAGGGATGAAGGCCACCTCGAACGCCGCCGAGGCCGCGGTCGATCCGGACGCGGACGGCGCGGAAGAAGACAACGCGGCAGCTGAAGGCGAAGCGTAAGCGGCATCGCGAAAACACGCGTGCAGAATGCGGGGCGCAGGTAAGCTGCGCTGAAGCTGAAGGCTAACGTGGCCAGCGGCACGTAAGAGCGCACGCAGGAAGTGATAAGTAAGAAGCGATGCAGCAGCGGGCAATGGCGCTGCAGTTAAGGAATAACGCGGACGCGGCTTCCGCGCGGGGATTTTAAATGGGTTACATACTTGAATGTGTTGACATCTGCAAGACCTACAACAC
>Ga0181612_103724_pt1 | contig 21173 bp, 13 predicted proteins | sample HoacroProtozoa21_FD_119630 | JGI IMG/M metagenome (GOLD analysis project Ga0181612, IMG submission 119630) | Hoatzin crop microbial communities from Cojedes, Venezuel. Combined Assembly of Gp0051906, Gp0051904, Gp0051908
CAACAAACAGCGGATAACCGCCAGCAACCAGTGTGATGCGCGGGTCGTTGGTCTGAATAGCCATCAGCGAGCCGCCCTCCTTGGCCCACTCGGCCACGTCTTTCGTCTTGCTTTGTGTTACGGCTGCTGTGTAAGCCTTTCCTGGGACAAGTGTAATGCTCAGTACCAGCGCATCGCCATAGCGGCGGTAAACGCGCGGAAGTCCGTGCCGATCGCAGATGGCGAAGCTAATATCAACGCCCAGTTCTTGGGCTTTTTCGTGCGCGATGGTGCACAGACGGTCGCAAAGTTCATCTGTAAGGATCATATCTCTTGTGTTTTGGGCCCCTGTTACATTGCCCCATGAGGCAAGCACCAAGAGCATGGTTAATAATAATGAAATTTAGAAAGCTGTTTTGAGATGATTCAAAAAATGATAAAAATATGCGTAAATAATTGATTATCAGTTGGTTAATTAAATAAAATTTGTAACTTTATGTGTACCAATCATTTAAGTTATGAAAACAAATTACCCAACAAACCTGACTGATAATCAGTGGCAAGTTATTGAAAAAATCATTAATCCGCAACAAAGGGAAAGGAGGCACCCCCTCAGGGAGATCATGAATGCAATCTTCTATGTCAACAGAACCGGATGCCAGTGGCGCATGATCCCGAAGGACTTTGCACCTTGGCAGACCGTGTATTACTACTTCCGCAAATGGAAGTTTGAAGGCGTCATAGAAAAGATTATGGACAATCTTCATGCATTTGTGCGCAAAATGGTCGGCAGGGAAGAAAGCCCCAGCCTGGGCATCATAGATTCTTAAAGCGTCAAGACTTCTCATCATGTCGACACCGACAGGGGTATTGACGGCAGCAAGAAGGTCAAAGGCAGGAAAGAGCACATAGTCGTTGATACTCTGGGACTTCCGCTCGGCGTTGTTACCCACGAGGCGAACATACATGACAGCAAGGGAGCACCTAAGGTTATCGAAAGCCTCCAATACAAATTTCCTCGTTTGCGCAAGATACTTGCAGATGGCGGATATCGCGGGGACCTTGGAGACTGGGTTTCCGAAAAGTTCGGATGGGTCATCGAAGTCGTGCTCAGGCCCGACGAGTGCCCGTCCAAGTTCCGGGTCCTTCCCAAGTGTTGGATTGTCGAACGATCTTTCTCCCGGCTGGAGAACTACCGGCGGCTGAACATCGATTATGAGTTCAGTTCCGAGACTTACGAAGCCATGGTTCAACTCGCCTTCGTGCAAATTATGCTTAATAGATTTATTGAATAAATTCAAAACAGTTTCTTAGAAGAGTCTTCTTCAAGACATCCTTATAGTAATTGTCGTTCCTTTTTTATGCCAATAAACATACCCACTGTTTTCTTTTTCAAATTATATTTTTGCGGAAAGTACCAAAAAAGATAGATTCAGCAGACTATTGTGCCACTCTCTGATTCTTTTGTGTGGATTTTTTGCGGAAAGTGCTTCTGGAAACCAGATTCCGCAGATTATCGCATAGTGCCAAAAGACAATACGCACATAATCAATGCTTAGACTTCTTAGCCGTAACAATATGGATTACTGTAACCGCTAGGCGGATGGTACTGAGAAGCGCGACAAGGTATCCGCAAAGAGTATTGTCCTGACCTTGGATAGGCTTCTACCTGCCCTTTCCTGTCTTGGAGTCTTTTCCTCCCTTGCCTCCGGAGAGAATGTCAGGAATCCCCGGGATCTTCGGCATTTTAGGAATGCGTACCCGGTGCTTTTCGCTCTGGGATGCCTCGTACTCGTCAAGGGCCTTGTTCATGAGCTTTCGGCCGAGTGAAGCGAGTTCGCCCACCTTGCCGTAGTCCTCTATCGATGTGTATGTGTCGAACGGAAGCTTTACAAGGATGTCCGGCCTGTACCTTTCATTCTGTTCCCTTGCGATTGCGTAGTTCATGAGGGAGAAGGTGCGTGAAAGGATTGAGAAGTAGTTTCCGACATCGTTCCCGGTCACCTCATGCATGCCCGGGAACTTTCCCGGCTCTCCAGGGATGTCGTTCACATCGAATCCGACCAGGATGTCGCCCTTCTTCCTTTCCACTATGTCGTAGGGGATGGTGTCGACGACACCTCCGTCGACAAGGATCCTTCCGTCCACCTTTACGGGCATGAACATGGAAGGGATGGAGATGCTCGCCCTTATCGCCTCGAAAAGGTCTCCGGAGCGAAATACCACCTTCTCTCCGGAGAGAAGGTCGGTCGCCACTGCGGCAAAGGGGATGGGGAGGTCTTCTATCCTTTTGTCAGGGACCACTTCCTTTATGGCGTCGATTACCTTGGTGCCCTTTATGAGGTATGAGCTGCTTATGGACACGTCCATCAGCTGCATGAGCTTGTAGTTGTCAAGCTTGTAGAGCCATTTCTTGAAGTCCTTCATCCCTCCGGCGGCGTATATCCCGCCTACCAGCGACCCTATCGAGCAGCCGGCGACGGAGGTTATTCGGTAGCCCCTTTTCTCAAGCTGGTCGATTGCGCCCAGGTACGTGAATCCCCTAGGCCCTCCGCTGGAGAGGACAAGTGCGACATCTTTTCCTTTTTCTGCCATAGGCTGCAATTTAGGAAATTTCCTTCAAAGCCGCGCCACCATGCAGGTGATGGGTGCTCCAAAAGAAGACAGATGGGGCGGTTATGACACTTTCCGTGAGTGCACTGGACGGGCCCCTACCTCACTTCCTTTAGTGTCACACACTTGAGGTGCTGCCTGTCCACGACAAGCACCATGCAGGGTACCATCGTGAATGTGCTCTCCTCCTGCCTCTCAACCTTGTACTGGAAAAGAAGGGTTTCGCCATTGTCCGTAAGGGAAAGGGGAGTGATGGTTGTCGGGCACGAAGTTTCGGGAAGCACGAGTGCTATTACGAACTCCTTTTCGAAGTCTATCTCCGTAGGCATTCCGTCCTTTCCCATCACGGTAGCCATTCCGAAGAGGCTCTCGAACTGCTCCCTGGTCTTGACGAGAGGGTCGGCGGGAATTGCAGCGTCATTTCGGAAGAAGTAGTTCTTTGCAACCTTGTAGGGGACACCCTCGTTGCAGGATATGAGTGTCACAAGCGCAGCCGCTACTGCGCAAAGCGCTATCAGGTACTTTTTCATTCTATTTTTTTTTGTTTTGCAGTTTGTCCTGCTGGTTTCCCCTCCGGAGTGTTGATGTCACCATTAGGGGATCGCTTTTTCTTTCAAAGAAATGTTGCGTCCCCCATAAAAGGCAGACGCAGCCGTTTTTCCTCTTTCAATCTTGCCCTTACAGCTTCCTGTTCTTGTAGGCATCTATGGCCGCAGGGATGATCCTCTCGTAGGTAGGGTCCCTGAAAAGGGGCGAAGAGATGATGAAGTCCGCGGTGCTCCTGTTCGTCGCGAAGGGGATGTTGTATAGGGAGGCCAGCCTCACCAGTCCCATCACGTCGTTCTGGTGTCCCTGCATTATTAGGTTGTCGCAGAAGAATACCAGCATGTCCAGCTTCCCTTCTGCTATCATGGCTCCCAGCTCGAAGTCTCCTCCAAGCGGGCCGGAGAGCATGCAGGTTACCTTGGGCGCATTCTCCTTTCCGAGGGTATTGTCAAGGATCTCTTGCAGGATCCTCCCTGTCGTGCCGGTTGCGTAGAGCTCGCAATCCTGAAGCGACTTTGCGTTGTACTCGATCCACGTTCCAAGCTCACGCTTTCTCGCGTCGTGAGCTACAAGTCCGATTCTTTTGGTCATGTCTTTTCCTCTTTTTGTTTTCGGGCGCAAAGATAGGCATTTTCCGCGTCATGTGGTGCGCACGGTGTGGTGGAGTGCGCTTGCACTGCCGCTTTCCGGGAGCGTGTGTCTACGAGGCGGAGCCTTCCGAAAGCATCTCAAGCAGCTGGTCGTAGGTGATGGATGATGCCTTTTCGGCGTCCTGGAGTATGAAGTCGGATATCTTTTTCTTGTCCTCGTGCATGACAAGCATCTTCTCCTCTATGGTGTTCCTTGAAATCAGCCGGTATATGGTCACGTTGCGCTTCTGCCCGATGCGGTAGGCCCTGTCCGAGGCCTGCTCCTCGATGGCGGGGTTCCACCAGGGGTCCAGGATGAGAACGTAGTTGGCCTGGGTGAGGTTGAGCCCCAGGCCTCCTGCCTTCAGCGAGGCCAGGAACACCTGCCTTTCACCCCTCTGGAAGGAGTCCACCAGCTTCTCCCTTTTCTTTGTCGGTGTGGAGCCGTCCATGTACAGGTACTGGATGTCCATTTCATCGAGGATGGTGCGTATTTCAGCGAGGTAGGAAGTGAACTGGCTGAAGACAAGTGCGTTGTTGCCCGAGGATACTACATCGCGCACAAGGCGTGCGACCTCCTCGCTCTTTGAGTGGGGGCCGTTCCACGAGGGGCGCACAAGAGACGGCGAGCAGGCCACCTGGCGGAGCTTCGTTATGAGGGACAGTACGCTGATTGAAACGTTCCCTTCCTTTGAAAGGGCTTCGCGGGCCTTCACCCTCATCGACTCGTAGAGGTCCATCTCCCTTTCGGAAAGGTCCACATAGTGGACTATCTCCGTCTTTGGCGGAAGCTCGGAGGCCACGTCGCTCTTGAGCCTTCGGAGAATGAACGGGGACACAAGACGCTTTAGGACCCTTCTCTTGCTTTCGGCGTCCGGGGTCACGATGAACTTTCCGACGAAGGAGTCGAAGTCTCCCAGGAAACCCGGGTTCATGAACTGGAACAGGTTCCACAGTTCGCCAAGGTGGTTCTGCACAGGGGTTCCGGTGAGGATTACGCGGGTGTCACCCTTTAGCTTCATCGCGGCTTCGCTCATTTTCGTCTCTCGGTTCTTTATGGTGTGACCTTCGTCGAGGATTATCGTGTTCCACTTCTTCTTCGTGCAGGATGAGAGTATTCCGTAAGAGCAGATCACGACATCTCCAGGTCCGGCTTCCTCGAGGAGGGCCTCCCTCTGGGACGGCGATGAAATGTCTATTGCCTTTAGGCTGGGGGCGAACCTTCCGAGCTCCGCCTTCCAGTTGCTCTTTACAGATGCCGGGGCCACGACAAGCGAAGGTCCCTTGGATTCCTTGTAGAGCAGGAGCGCTATCGACTGCACGGTCTTTCCAAGGCCCATGTCGTCGGCAAGGCAGGCTCCGGCCCCCCAGTGGGAGAGCCTCACCATCCATCTGAATCCGTCCTCCTGGTAGTCCCTCATCGTTCCTTTGAACTTCGACGGGACCTCTATCTTGAGCGAGTCGGCGGCCCTTATCTTTGAAAGTATGCCGGAGAATTTCTTGTCCGGGGCGAGAAGGCCTCCTTCAGAAAAGAGGTCGGAAAGGGCTCCGGCGTGGGCGGAAGTGAAACGGTAATGCGTCCCGCCCGAGCTGTTCGCCATCGCGGAAAGTCTCTGCAGCTGGCGCTTTATCGTACTGGATAGGCGAGCGTACTCTCCCTCTCCGATCCTTATGAACCCTTCGGGGGCGGAAGCATCGTTGGCCATGCGCAGGATGTCGTCTACGTCGATCATCCTGTCCTCGGATATGTGGATGCCACCTTCGAGATTGAACCATCCGCCATGGGAGCGGATTGAGAAGGGCGGAGTCTTGAAGGAGGAGATGTTCCCGGCTATCCTGATGCTCCCTCCGCGGGGCCATTCGATGATGTACTGGTCACTTCGGTCCATGCAGAAGGATATCATGTCAAAGAGGGTCTGCAGGTCGACTTCGAAACGGCTTGGGCCGGTTATGCTCTCGAAGTTGTCCAGAAGCGCCCTGAGCCTTTCCCTTTCTTCCTTGAAGTCCCTTGTGACCCTCACTGCGGTATTTCCGCTTCCGTAGAAGAGCTCCCTCGGACCTTCGCCCGGAAGGTAGCTTTCCTTTGAATACTCGTAGGGACGAGTCTCTATCTCTCCCTCGTAGGAGTTTCGCTTATCCCCGGGCCATAGCCTTACTGTTATCTTTGACTCTCCCTTTATCCTTGGAACATCCACTTCCGATTCCCTCGGCCCGTTCTTCACGTCCACGACTCCGTCAAGGCGGCCAAGGATCCTTTCCACCTCCTTTTTCGACTCAGGGGGGTACTGCACCGATAGGATGCGCCGGATGATGTCCATCCTGGTCTTGTCGATGTTGACAATGCGGTATCCTGACCTCGGGGTCCCTTTAATGGATAGGCCGGGCTTGCCGTCAGGGGATATGTTGGAGTAGATGTGCACGCCCTTTTCGTCGGAGTCCATCCTCAGGTACGGCTCCTCCTTCTCGACAGGGATGTTTACAAGCTTGCTTCCGACAAGCGAGAACACCCTGTCAGATCCTGCAAGGTCGGGAAGGATCGTCTCCATGGGGTAGTCGATACCCAGGTATATGTACTTTTGACGGTCCCTTTTGACATGGTCGCGGATCATTTCGTCGAGCTGTGTCATTCCCGGAATGTCCTTTACGAAGTAGACCTTCGGAAGGATCTTTTCCGCTGCGCCCCACCCTTCGCCTTCCTTTTTCTGGAGATAGGGGACTGCGCTTACTGCGTCGACTACGTATATTATCCTGCTTTCGGGGGCGCTTTCGGTTGAGGAAGAGTTGTGAAGGGAGTTTATCATTACATCCACATCCCCTATGGCATCCTCCCAGGGGCTCCGGAGAGTGAAAGCGGCAAGTGGAGCCTTCCCCCGGAACTTCCTCTCAAGGTACTCGCGCTCCTGGCTTTCCGGCTCGAAGATTCCCATGTACTCCGAGCGCAGGAAGCCCATGTGCGGGACGACCTTGTCAAGTGGCTCGCCGTTCGAGCTCACCAGGTCGTACTTTCCTGAAAGTATGGTGCCAAGCTCCCTGAACAGGATGGAAGCCGAGGAGCCTGCCCAGAACAGCCTGCGGTCCTCCTGTATCATGGAATTGCCCCTCTGAAGAAGCTCTACCGCAGGGCGGGTCACCCTCATGAAGTTGGAGCTCCTTCTCCAGTCCTTTTTGCGTAGGGGAGAAAGGATATCCTCCCTTCCAAGGCGGAGAAGGCACAGGACCATGTAAAATGAATACAAGGGGTGGTTTATGAGCCCGTCCTTGTCTGTCAGGGGTCCCTTCGGAAGGGAGAGCACCTTCGAGAACAGGTCCCAGGCGCCCTTTGTGTCGCCCCTCACCATGTGGTCGAGGGCGTGGGTGCAGAGGGTGTAGGGGTTCTTCTCATCCTTTTGGAGCGGATCCAGGGTGCCGTCGTAGAGATACCTGTATGCCCGGACTATCGGAAGCGCCTTCCCGATCGAGTTCTTCCTTATTGAATCCTCCATTGCGGATAGCGTCTCATGGGAGAAGCTGTCGCCAAGGAGCATCTTCTCAAGCACCGGCAGGATCACATCCTCGGATGCCAGGGTGCTGTCGAAGGCCTCGATGTAGGGCTTGAACTCGTCTATGTCGCGCACCGGGAGGAACATCTCCGTATCGTATTTCTGGTTCCAGGCGGTGGCGCCCATCTTAAGGATCCTGTCAAGGGCCACGCGGCTTGGCTCCCTGCCGCAGATGATGTCGGCAACCCCGCAGGCGATGCTCCAGCGGTAGGGGTTTATTATGCGGATGCGGGAGAGAAGCTTAGAGAGGATGTCCTTCTCCTTCGCGGCCAGGTACACGGCATAGGTGAAGTACTCCCTCGGGGAGATCTGGCAGTCGAAGGAGAATATCTCCACCAGCCCCATGGCGCAAAGCTCCGTAATATCTTTTCTGAAATCCTTTTCGGCTATCTTGAATGTCTTGAGGAACCTCTTGAGCCCCTCGTCGCTTACGTAGCTTATCCTGCCGGAAATGTAGGCAAGATAGAACATTATCTGCCTCTGCCGCTCGCTAATGGACGCATCGGGGTGGAAGGTCTTTAAATCGTACTTCACTTTTGTCTTCGCTTTTGAAGATCTGGCATCCTGCCAAATCTTTCAAAGATAGCAATAATCCGCCGATGTGAAAAGGGGAGAGGGATGGAAATTGCAGGGGTGCCGCGACCTGTTCTCAAGGCTTGAAGGACTGCGCAGTGCTATCCCCTCACGACATCCACTCTGCTCTTTCCTTCGGCTCCGGTCTTTGTCACCAGAATCTTCGCTGGAATCCTTTCCTTGAGGGATTCCACATGGCTTATTATGCCGACCTGCTTTCCGGAAGTCCTTTCGTGGAGGGTGCCGAGGATTTCTATGACGCTGTCTAGGGAGCCGCTGTCCAGCGCCCCGAATCCCTCGTCTATGAAGAGGGTGTCGACTCCGAACTCTCCGGTTCCAAGTGAAGAGAGGGCGAGGGCTAGGGAAAGGGATACGAGGAACTTCTCTCCTCCGGAGAGGGTGGAGCTAGGGCGCTCGGCCCCGGCTGCCCACTCGTCGGCCACCGTTATGTTGAGGGTCCCGGGAACGCAGTTTACCGTGTAGCGCTCGCTCATTGCGCCAAGGACTTTGTTGGCCCTTAAGACGATGTCCCCCAGCACGAATCCCTGCGCTATGCGGCGGAACTTGTTGCCTTCGTTATCCCCGAAGTCATTGCCAAGGGTCTCCCATTTTCTCAATGTTTCCGCCAGCTGGTCCACCTTCTCCTTTATGCTGCTTATCCTTTCGGCGTCCTTGTCGTTCCTGTCAAGTTCCCCTTCTATCGCACCAAGGCTCCTGCTGCATTCGTCCTTTCGCATCTGGAGTTCCTCCTTTTTCTGAGAGAGGACCTCTTCGCTGGAATCGGGATTGTCAGAGAGGAACTTCTCAATCTGGGACGAGTACTTTGCAAGGTCGTCTTCCTCCTCCTTTATCTTTCCAGAGAGAGCGGCGCTGTCACTTACCATTGCGGTAAGGCGCGCCGACAGGTCCTTGACAGGGGAAGGGGAGAGGGTATCATTCCCGCTATCCCACGAAGGGAAGCTTCCCGCAATGCTGCGCAGGCTCTGCCTTGACTGTTCAAGCTTCGTCCGCCTAACTGCGCAATCATTTTCGAGGGCGGACTTTTCCTCGTTCAAGGCAGCCCACGAAGCGGACTTTTCCACTATCGACTTGATTAGGCCTTCGGGGTCTTCGCTGAAGGATTCCCTCCAGGCGGGGAGAAGAATCTTTCCGGACACGTCCTTCATGCCTTCGTCAATCCTCGAGGAAGCTTCTTCGGCGGCAGTCTTTGCGCTTTCTATCCTATGGGTGTGCTCTGAAAGGGCCTTTTCAGCCTTTGTGCTGGCGTCGAGAGCCTTTTTGGAGGCCTGACGGGCGCTATCCTGGTCTTTTCGTAGCTCGCCGACCTTCTTCTCCTGGGCGGAGATTTCCTCAAGGCGTGCGTCCAGGGATTCTATTTCCTTGGCGAGGGCGCCTTTCCTTGAAGAAATATCACCAGATATGGTATCAAGTGAAGGTGCGAGGGAATGCTTTTCACATAGCTCTGAAAATTCCTTATGGATGGCCTCCACATTCTTCTGCTTTTCATCTATGTTCTTTTCGGCCTTTTTGATATTGCCTTCTAGTACCTTCATCCTTCCCTTGCAGCCTTCCACTACAGAACGTGCGCTGTCCTTTGCCTTCTCCTTTTCGTCGCGTGCTATCCTGTAGGTGTCGACTACGCTTTTGGTGTGGTGCGAGGCGAGGTCCCCGGATACGGGAGCGCCGCAGATGGGGCAGGGCTCTCCTTCCTTGAGGGTGTTCTTGAGGAGCTGCTTCCATGCGTTTTCAACGTTTACGGCCTTGTCGTACTCCTTTCTGGCCTGCTCATACTCCGAAAGCGCCTTTGCGGCCTTCTCCTCATAGGCTGGAAGGTTCTTCGTTTCTTCGGAGAGCCTTGCCTTCTCATCCTCCATCCCCTTTTGCAGGTTCTTAAGGTCCCCCTTTTCGTTTTCAAGGAGTTCAAGCTTTTGCTCAATGGTGCCAAGGGCGCTGCTGATGCCGACCGCCTCGTCCTTTCTTCTCTGGACGCCTTTCCTATCCATCTTCTCCAGGGCGGCCTCCTGTTCACGGAGCTTTGCATCCGCTTCCTCCTCCTTTTTCTTCGCCCCGGCGAGTGCTTCCAGGGCCTTTTCATGCGCCTGTTTCAGGGCAGGGGTGGCTTCCTGAAGCTTCTTCTCTTCCGCAAGCTTTGCATTTCTTGATGCGGTATCCCTTGTTATGGTCCTGAGGGTGGATGCTATCTCTCCGCTTTTCTCGTACATGGGGGATAGGGGGGACATCTCCTCAAGGATAGCGGTCTTCTCTGAAATCTCGCCTTCCTTGTTTTTCAGCTCATCTTCAAGGTATGCTACGCCGCCTTTGAGGCCGAGGTAGTCCTTCTGCTTTTTCCCGGCTTCTTCCCTAAGAAGTGAAAGGGAAGAGGATGATTCCCTCTCCTTTTGGAAAATCTCCAATGTGCCGGAAACCGACTCCATCTCAGTCAGAAGGGCCTTTGATTCCTCGGTGAGCTTTGCAATCTGCCCCTTCCTTTCCGCAATCTGCTCTTCGCTCAGAAGGACAATGCCTTCAAGCTTCTTCTCCTCTAGCTCCTTGTCCCTCTGGGCCTGGCTCTTTTTCTCCGCTATAAGCATTCCCATGGCCGCGTAGATCTCCGTGCGGGTGAGCTTTTCAAGGATTGCGGCCTTGTCGGATTCGTTGCTGTCCAGGAATTTGGTGAACTCGCCCTGGGCAAGGAGCGAAGTGCGGCAGAACTGGTCAAATGTCATTTTGACGGCATGCTCCTCTATGTGCTGGTTTATTTCTTTGCCTTTCTCAAGGTTTACGTCCCCGTCTTTTGAAATCAGGCTGCGGGACGGGCTCTTCAGTTTGCCATTCTTTACCATTCTGGAAACTTTCCACTTTGCGGTGTAGTCCCTGCCGTCGTTGCCGGTGAACGTCAGGGTGACACTTCCTTCCATCTGGCCCTTTCGTAGCATGTTGCCGGGGGATGAGAAGGTTACGGGGGTCTGGGCGCTATCGGTGTCGAAGTAGCTGGCGCGGCTGTTCGCACCGCTAAGCCTGGGGGTGTCGCCGTAGAGGGCGAGACATATCGAGTCAAGGATTGTAGACTTACCGGCTCCGGTGTCTCCGCTAATGAGGAAGAGCGGCTCCTGGCCAAGGGGAGCTCCGCTGAAATCTATGGTGGCGTGCTCGATGGAGGCAATGTTCTTTATTTCAAGGCTGTGGTATTTCATTCCTGTATGGGTATGTTTGCGTTTTGGCGTATTGTGTCTTTCTCTCTAGTGTGTGTCTTTTTGGGTGCCTTTGCTGCGCATCGCAATGGGAAGTATTGCAGCAAGGGTATTGCAATATGAGCTAATGAAGCATTGTAGATGGCTGGCCTGCCGTTTTGCGTCAGGCCTTCTGATAGCCAAGGCCTACTCTTCAGGCGGAACCTCCTGGCCCCTTTCCCTTGCAATCACTTCGCTGTAGATCTTCTGGAGCATTTCCATCATGTATTCCGGGATCTTTCTTCCGTGCCTTTTCTCGTAGAAGGTCGAGGCTATCTCAAGGGGGCTTTTGCTTGTGAACTCGTCTACGGAAAGGGCCATTTCGGAGGTGGATTTCCTTTTCCTTCCCTTGTCACGCCTAATCCTGCACACCATGCTGGAAGTGCCATCGAGGATTGCCTTTATCTCGGCATCGTCCTGGGCTGTGAAGGGAGCGTCGCTATCCAGCACTATGGTTATGTACTGGACCTTGTCGGAGGGTATCTGCCCGATTGCCTTCTTCAGCTCTGCCATGTCCTTGATAGGCTTTTCCGGGAAACGCACAAGGGGTACTTTCTGGGTTATCGGAATCTCCCTTACGGCAGGGGTGTCGCCACGCTTTTCAATCTCCACAATGGAGACGGAGTGGAAGTACTTCTCCTCACCGAAGTCAACCGAAAGGGGAGAGCCGCTGTAGCGGACAAGGGAGCCGTCGGGGCGGAGACGTTGCTGGCTCTTGTGTATGTGGCCAAGCGCCATGTAGTCGAACCCTCCCTCGAATTCCTTGATTGATACCGGATTGAGTCCTCCTACTTCGCCCAGCTTCTCGGCAAGGTCGCATTCCTCCACCGTGTCGTGTCCCATGATAACAATGGGGAGCGTCCCCTTTGACGCTGTCTTTGCTTTTGAGAGAATCTCCCCTATGAACACTTCGCGCCTTTTCTCGACGGGGGTATCATCTGGAATGCCCTTGTAGTTCTGCGCATATGAAAAGGGAAGGGCGGCGACTATGCCTTTGACCACTCCGTCCACTTCGATGGGGACGACCTGGTCCTCGGGGGAGGAGTTCCTTCCGAATACCTTCACCCTTGCCAGGTCCCACAGGCGGCCGTCGGCCTCAAGGTAGGCGCTGCTGTCATGGTTGCCTGCGATGACAATAATCTGCATTGAAGGGTTCGCCTTGTGAAATGAAAGAAGCGCGTCAGTGTAGAGCCTCCTTACCGAGGAGGATGGGATTCCCGCATGGAAAATGTCCCCGCAGAGAAGCAGTGCGTCGGGCTTTTCGCTCTGGACGATCTTTTCTATCTGTTCCAGGAAATCCCTGTGCTCATTGGTGCGGTCGTAGCCGTAGAAGTTCTGGCCAAGGTGCCAGTCGGCGGTGTGAAGAATCTTCATGTACCTTTTGTATATCTAAAAATATGGTTGACGATTGCAGAAAGTGAATGGTGTGGGTTCCTATTCCACTTCCTTGTAAAATTACCCAATCCGCAAGGAAAATGCAACCTGGCGGAGGAAAGTTTTTGAAAAAATGTGAGTAGCCTGTGGGGTGCCCGGATGGTACACTCGACAACAGCTGAAATGGAGAAGGCTGGAGCCTTGTTGTTCGATAGAAGGAAAGACTATCCCACGGCGAGTTTCTGGGCCTTGTCAAGGATGAAGGATGGGATGGGGTTATCCATCTTCCATGTTATCGTCATAGGCTTGTCCCCGTAGGAGTCCTTGTACTGTACGGTTCCAAGGCAGTAGTATGCTTCTGTCAGGTCGTAGGCATCCGAGGTGTTCTCGCGGACAAAAAGGATTATCCTCCTGTGGCTTGTGGGTTGCTCTACATAACGTTTACCCGAACCGGCATGGCTGGCGGAGTTCTGCGACTGCCACTGGAAAAGGTTCTCGTCGAGGGCGAGGTCCTTATACTGCGTACTTGGTGAAAAGTCCTTGTCGCTCTTGTTTAGGGTTACCCATAGCAGTTCCGTGTTCCTGTCTTCTACGCTCATTATGCCACCCATGGGTACGGCACTCGCCTTCTGTGCAGTCCTCTTTCCGAATATCACCAGAAGCTGCTCGCGGGTATATCTTCCAAATAGCTCGAGCACGCTTTCATAGCCAAGGCCTTCCATTTTGCGGGATACGACCTGCATGTGGTTCTTGAGCCAGAGAACGATTCCCCTTAGTTCATCTACAAAGACCTCGTACTCTCCGAATTTCCTTAGCGCTGCACCTATGCTTTGGAAAGAAGTTTTCGGAAGCGCCTTTGCGTACAGGTCATAGTACAGCATAAGGGCGTAGGTGCTTTCTTCGGATGATTCTTCAGAGTATTCGAATCCTTTTTCAATCATCTTCAGTATGAAATTCATATACCCAAGGGAACTAGCCTGGATGAGGCGGCGCATGTTGGATTCAAAGCACCTGGTATCTTCGTTTGTTTCATATGTGATGACTCCGGCTTCGCGCTTAAGGGCGGTCCAGCATGCAACCTTGTACACGGCTCCGATGTTGAGGTCCCTGCTATCGAGAAAATCATTCAGCATGAGGCTCTCCCCGTTGGCGGATGCGACCCTGATTTCCGAAAGGATCTTCCTTTTGTTGTAGATGGCGGATCTGATATTTTCAAGTACATAGTTCTGGGACAGCCTGTCCATGTTGAGTGCGCATCCCCTTGGAAGCAGGAATACATTCTGTTCTATCTGTTTCTGGATCGGAGTCCTTGCATCCCCGGTAAGCGCCTTGAACCTTGATGCGAAGTCGTATTCCTTTCTTGCCTGCGATACGAAGTCCAGCACGGTCAGGCATTCCTTGTTCTCCGAAAGGCGAAGTCCGCGACCTAGCTGCTGAAGGAATACGGTGAGGCTCTTTGTCGGCCTTAGGAAAAGGCAGGTGTCGACCTCGGGAATGTCCACACCTTCGTTGAATATGTCTACGACGCAGAGATAGTTTATCTCTCCGCTTCTAAGCTTCTTTACTACATTTTCCCTGTGCTCCCTATTGTCAGTTCCGTCAAGGCTGTCCGCCTTGTAGCCAAGTTCGCCAAGGTACCTTGCAGTATCCTTTGCGTGAGGTCTGTTAACGCAGAAGCATAGCGCCTTGCACTTTCCCGGATCGGTCAGATAATGCTGGATGCTCTGGGTTATGACTTCCATTCTGGCTTTTGTGTTGAGCACATGGGACAGTTCGTCTTCGCTGTAGGTGCTTCCCACCCAGGTGACATTCCTAAGGTCTATCCCGTCGCCGATGCAGAAATACTGGAAAGGGGACAGGAGCATCCTGTTGATGGCCTCGGGAAGGCGTATCTCGGCGGCGATCCTGTTGTTGAAGTCGGGAAGCAGGCTCTGTCCGTCGGCCCTCTCGGGTGTCGCGGTAAGGCCGAGCAGGATCTTCGGAGTGAAGATTCGGAAGAGATCCCTGTAGGATCTGGCCACGCTATGGTGCGCCTCATCTATCACGATGTACTCGTAGAATCCCGGATCCATGTTCCTGAAGATGTCCGTGTTGTTGTTGAACATGGATATCGACATGAACAGATGGCGGATGTTTCCGCTTGTGGACGGCTGGTAATGCCCGACCCAGAGTTCTCCGAAAGAACTGTCTCCAAGTACGGAGCGGAATGTCCAGATGGCCTGCTTGAGGATCTCTTCACGATGGGCTATGAAAAGAAGGTTGTGGTCCTGGGGCCTTCCTCTGCAGAATCTCTTGTAGTCGAACGCTGAAATGGCTGTCTTTCCGGTTCCGGTTGCAGCTACGACAAGGTTGCGGTGGCTGTCATGGACATTTTCGTCACGCTCTAGAGAAAGCTTTTCGAGGATCTCCTTCTGCTCAGGGCGTATTATGTAGCTATGGTATATGCCTTCTTCATTGAAACGGCTTGAATAGTCGCCGAGGGCCTTTCTGAACTTTTCGCTGTCGTAGTCCTCGAACTCGGGCCTATGCCAGTATGTCTCGAACGTGGCCTTGGCCGCTTCTATGACCGAATGGTTCTGTCGGTCAGTGACCCTGACGTTCCATTCCAGACCTGTGGTGAGGGCTGACCGGGATATGTTGGAAGATCCGATGTATGCGGTATTGAGTCCGCTGCTGCGAAGGAATATGTAGGACTTTGCGTGGAGCCGGCTGTTTTCGGTATCATAAGACACTTTTATGTGGACCTTGTCTGGGGCGAGGTTCTTCAGGAACTCCACGGCCCTTGCATCAGATGCGCCCATGTAGGTTGTGGTGATAAGGTACATCTCGGCTCCGGGCTTTTCGAAGAAGCTTTTCAGGCTGTCCTCGAATATCCTGATGCCGGCGAACTTAATGAACGCAATGATCCAGTAGATCCTGTCTGCGGACAGGATGTCAAGCCTTATTTCCTGGTCGATTGAGAGTCCCATGTTGTTCCCTGTGAAAAGGGAGCTCTGGGTGAATCCGCTCTTTGGACGGAGAAGGGCTATCCTGCCCAGCTGATCTTCGGTGTGTCCTTCCTTCAGGAGAACGGCCTGAAGGATCTTTCCGCTTTCTTCGAGGATCTCGTCGGAGTAGTCGCACTCGTATTCCTTGTCTATATATTCTATGACCTCGTTGACGAAGCGGATCTTGTCCGATAGCCCGTTCTGGAACATCCTGTCGTCGGAAAGTATGCTGCCGATGATGGATGATAGGTGGCTGGCCATCAGTTTTGTCGCATCGTCGCCCATGACGTTCTCTGCGCTGTCCTCGTAGACGCGGTACCTTGAATCGTCGAGCGAGTCTATCTTCTTTCGCAGTGCCTGGTAGATCAGATTTTCGTATATCCCTGTACCCAATTCGTTCTTAGACATGAATCTATCTTTTGCTAGGTGGAGTTTGAGACAAAAATAGCGATTTCTCCCTGAAATACGCAGTGATTCCGGGAGCAATATTTCCGGTATTGTGAAAAGAATGGATCAGACTGTAAAATGACATGGTATGGGCACGCGCTCCCTATACGGTTCCGCCGCCTTCCACCTTGTGTATTTCGTAGGAATTCACGATATTGTGCCAAATGGCGTAGAGTCCTGCGGCTACGCTGGTTACAGGGGTTAGGAAGTTGAGTCCCACCCATATTATGAATCCGGTGTTCTTCTGCCCTATGGACTGTCCTGCGGTGATGGACTCGGAGTGTCCGTATTTGCGGGCTACCCTTCTTCCGAGGGCGAACTGGCCGAAGCAGCATACAAGGGACACTATACCTATTAATATAAGGGGGAGTACTCCAAGTCCGCTCATGACAAGGGCCTTTGTGGCTAGCGAGAGGGCTAGGGTGAGTCCTATGCCCCATATGTAGAACGCCCAGTTGAGATACCTGGCGAAGAACTTCTGCAGTGATGGTATGAAATATCTTATGAACCAAGCCAGGGCGCAGGGTAGAAGAAGGATTGAGAACACCCTTTTGAGTATGATCCAGAACGAGGCCAGGAACGTTGCATCGGGATTGGGATGGACCATGGGGGCTACCAGGGGAATCATGACGGATGCCAGCGTGTTTGACATCACAAGGTATGTTATCACCCCTGAAATACTTCCGCCTATCTTGTTTGTGACCACTCCAGCTGCGGCCGCCGTAGGGGCTATGATACAGAGCATGGCGCATTCGGCAAGCATGCCTGGAACTCCTTCTCCGAGGGCGGAGCTTAGCAGGCCTAGCAATGTGAAAAGGATGGCCTGGAGGGCCAGCATCTCGAAGTGCCACTTGTGAAACTTCATGTCGGTAGGAGCCACCACGTTTAGCTGCAGGAAAAGCATGATCGCTATCATGACCGGCTGGGCCTTCGATGCGAAATTCATGTAGACGGTCTCGGCTCCGGAGAGTCCCGGCACAAAATGAAGGAAAAGGTAGATTGATATGCCTAGCACCATTGCTATCGGTAGCATCCACCTTTTGACGAACAGTATCTCCTTTTCAATCAGGCTGTACATAGACTGCATTCCTCCTTTTGCGAGTGCAAAGGTAATGCTTTGGCCGGGAAAAAGGAGATGATGAGAGGATTTTAACGTTTTGGGAACTAGGACAGGAGTTAAAGACACTGCCTACAGCACTATACAGACGAGCCCTGCTATGCATGCGACAGGAATCCCTATAATCTGGCCGACTAGACTTTCCCTTATGTGAAACATATAGTCGTGGTAGTCTTCTGCCAGGTCTTCCGTGCCTGGGAGAACGAACCTCTTGTCATGACAGAACCAGGCTATGTCGAGCACCAGGGCATCGAATACATTGACGACTGTCCAAATCGCGTAGGTAAGCAGCGCCCCCTTCAGAAATGTCGTGGATCCATTCACATACCTGACAACAAGGCCGAGGCCCACACCTATTACTATACTTGCCAGGATTTTCTTGACCATTGTCTGTTTACGGCCTTCAGTGGAGTTGCCGTTCCAAAGTCCAAGCTCCTGGGCTCTGCTTTTGATCGCTGGAGGATAGTTGTGGACCAGTGAAATGGGATTGCGGGACCCTATGTACACGAACATTGTGATTATAAGGCATCCGACTATGCATTCTACAGCAAATAACATGGTGAATTATGCGACTAATGGATAGTGGTAGTAGTGTTAGTGCAAGATCCGGATAGGGAAGTGCTACTTCAAATCGCGTGTGAAGAAGCTGATGCAGAGGAATGCCACTATAAGGATAGCTATATCCACACCTATCGCTATTCCAGGTGTAGTAAGGGCGAAAAGCTTTTCAGCGTACTGCTCACCCATTTCTTCTATTGTCACCTGATGACAGTATTCCGGGCGGAAGAACATTACAGATGTCTTGGCGACAGGGACCAGTGAAAGGGCTAGGTAGGATGCCCTTACCGAAGAGCGGCTCCTGTAGCCTCCGCATGCCCTTCTCAGGATCTCTGCAACAACTGCAAGACCTATCGATATCCAGAATCCCGAAGGATTGGTCGCAGGGTTCATCTCTCCCATGGCTATGTATGCAAGGAACCATACGCCGAAGGCTAGAAGTGCCATGCCGAATACAGGATGTTTCTTACAGAGGATGGCATACGGCCATGCGGCCAGGACTGCGGCGATGAGTCCGAAGTAGAGCCAGCAGAACGGGCTCACGAATCCCAGGCACTCGGCTGCGAACCAAGCTACGAAGAAGAGTAATGCCAGTCCAATGGCGGATAGAGTCTTTTTCATTGCGAAGAGAGTTTAGTTGTTTCTAGTTGAATGATTTGGCGGTAGGGGAGGCATTGGTGTTCAGATATCCGTATGGCATTTGAGTATGGCCAAAGATCTGCGCACAGGATTATCTCCCCAACCAAAGGCAAAGGTAGTCCAGTGGAAGGGGAGGGGCAATCGCAATTTGTTGGTATTGAGAGGGAGGAGGTAGTGATGTTTGTGGAGAACTTTATCTTGGGGCTATACTATAGTAAATTTAGGACCTATATACCAGTTGACCGAAATTTTTAGTAACACTTTGACTTGCAAGCCTTTGAATGATAAATACCCCAAAGTGGGCAAAATCATGTTTTTCAGTTACTTACAAGGTTTTCGGCTAATATGTATATAACCGCCTAAATTTACTCCTAAAAGCCAGCTTCTATTGTCGTTCCTTTGCGAGAAACATGAATTCCTTTAGGGACAGTATTGAGCCCCGATGTCCTGGATCAAAGCTGTTTTTATGTGATTCAGGGACCACTAGAGTAAGGTTTTCATGTTCCATCTCAATAAGCTGGTTACTGGATATCCCCTTTTGCAATGTGAAAAGATATTTATGGCTAATTCTGTCAGCCTCATTCAAAACCTGTCTCCATCTATCCTTGCAGGTCGTCTTGACACCAAGAAAAGTTAAACGTTCGGTGGGAAAATTTAGATTATGGTAGTCATCAATGCTTGGAAAAATGAAATCAGGCTTCTTATTGTCTTCCGTAATTTGCTGTGCAGAGAATCTTAGCGAAGAAACTGTGAATATCTTCTCCAGATGATGCTCAAGTGATTTTCCCGCTCTTGATTTTCTCCTATTCAATATCTTGTTTGAAAAATCTATGATGGCCTGGCAGCTATCGAAAGGATTGGAATAAACATCCTGGTATAATTTTTCCTCTAATTTACCAAACAACTCATACTCCGTATTAACCCATTCTAGCAGTATCTTGTCCGGATTGCGTACTATAGTGCTAACATCTACTCTTTCAAAATTGTTGAAGAGGTCACTTGCTAGGTTTGACATTACTTCTGTCGTAGGAAAATCTGTCAGCGAATTTATGATCTGTTGAATAAGACTTTCGTATTGTAAATTACTACTTTCATTTACATTGTTATTTTTGTTGATTATATTGTTTGTCTTGTTTACAGGAAGATTAAAATAGGAAAAAAAACCGTCTATGTCGTCATCGTGCTCTAGCACTATCCCTACGTAATAATCCGTGCTCATACGGCATAATATGAGAAGGCTTCCCGTATAACTTTCTGTTAGGAAGGGGAATCCTCTGGAAAAACGAGTTATGCGATATTCGTTTCTTGTCCCTTTCCCGTAATATATGAATCGACTATCTGTTTCAAAGGCATCCTGCCAATTGATTTTTACGAATTTATCCTTATTCTCGCCAGGTATACCTGGAGATTCAAAAAGGATGTGGGCGGCTTCTTTAGACACGTAAAAACCGCATTGGTGAGAATTATTATTTCCAATGTCATTAACCGTAATGTATCGGCAAAACGATGCTTCAGCCTTTATGACTTGGCTTACAGCATATTCAAACATCTCCGTCATGCTTTTTCATTCATTGACCTTACAAGAGCCTTAGAAACAGCCGTAATAAGAGGAACGACAACTGAATTGCCGCATTGCCTATAGGCCTGTACATCTGAAACAGCATCCAATATGTAATTTTCCGGATACCCCATTAATCTAGCACATTCCCTAGGAGTTAATCTGCGTGGATTCCGTTCATCCCCCTGTGGAATCAGAATTTCCGATCCATCTTTATAATACCGAGCGCTTAAAGTCCTTGTAATACCATCTAAATCAACTAGACCGTATCCAAAACCATTTCCTTTGGCCCTATGCTTTTCTGCATATGCCTGCAAGTAATTCCATAACTTATCAGTTAGGGTATACTTTTCCGGGACATCAAGACTCAAGATATCAGAAACCTTCATTCTTGGCTCGCCTAACTCGGGAAATTTGAATGTTTCTTTGTTATGGAAAACATTCCTATCAAATCCTACAATCATCGTCCTTTCCCTATGCTGAGGAACATATGCCTTACCATCTAAGACTGCGTAGTGTATATTGTAGTTTAGCTCATCGAGCGTTTCTCTAATTACTCTAAAGGTATTACCGTGATCGTGACTTATAAGATTCTTGACGTTCTCAAGATAAAACACCCTAGGCCGATACCTATTTAAGATATCTGCTACGTCAAAAAACAGAGTACCCTGCGTCTTGTCTTCAAACCCTGTCGCTCTACCTAAACTATTTTTTTTAGAAACGCCGGCTATGGAGAAAGGCTGGCATGGAAAACCTGCACACAGGATATCAAAACCTTTTGGAATATAGATTTTTATCTGATTGCTGGTTATATCTCCGAAAGGGACTTCTCCGAAATTGGATAGATAGGTTTTTTGAGCATACTTATTCCATTCAGAAGAGTAAATGCATTTCCCACCTTGAGCCTGCATCGCTATTCGGAATCCTCCCATACCGGCAAAAAGGTCTATAAAAGTAAATTTTGTTTTTAGGGGAGTGGCAAAAGGTACATTAAGGAACTCGGTAAAGAGCTCCTTGTCTTTGTAAAATGGTCTCTTTATTTGAACTTCCTCTGAAAAAATGTGTCTGTTCGCAAGATCTTCTAGATATTCTTGACACTCTGCAATCATTTCTTCGCTTAGTTGAAGCTTGTAATTGTGCAGTATGTGTGTAATTTTCTCTAAAATATCAAGTTCTCCTTTCTTGGAGCAATAGTCAAAGAAAGACTGAGCATTTATGCCCTTAGTAACGGTTATCATGTCTAACCTGAATTATTCATGAAAAAGCAAAAATAAGCGAGAGAAATCTCTGGAAATATTTGGTAGTCAGAGAAATAAGTGTTATATTTGTATAGTCGAAAAGTCAAACACAAATTTTTCTCTCGCCATGTGCAAAACTAATACAA
>Ga0181612_137010_pt1 | contig 21169 bp, 15 predicted proteins | sample HoacroProtozoa21_FD_119630 | JGI IMG/M metagenome (GOLD analysis project Ga0181612, IMG submission 119630) | Hoatzin crop microbial communities from Cojedes, Venezuel. Combined Assembly of Gp0051906, Gp0051904, Gp0051908
GCCCACTACTGTAATGTTGTCAGACTTTTTAATTGTGATATGAAGAAAAGAGATTTAATGGTAATTGTATATTTTATTCAAGAAAAAATGTTACTAAAATGGAGCTCTGTCTTCCTACAAAACAAATCTGGGTCATTTCTCAGCATGCACTGAAAGTGAAGTGTGGCACAGTCAAGGAGCACAACCTCTGTGAAAGCAGACACTGCTTACCAATCGTCAGCGGGAAAGAGTGATGCTCCTAAGCATCTAACCAACGAGATACTCAGCTTGGTGAAGAACCACCCGGAGATGGTTCTCATGCCAGTGCAGTCATGAATTTGGAAAGAAATCTGTCCTTTCTTTAAACTAAGAACTTCAGTTTTTCTCACCAAAAAAATCACTTCTCTTCCTTTCAGTACCAGAGGTTGGGTACCCATTCCCCGATCTAATCTGTTTTCTGCAAGCAATTTTTTTTCTTTGATTTCCATCCCACTTTCTTTATTTGTACTTTGTGACTTGGCAGGGGCAAGGTATAGGAGCAGAAGACTTTTTGATAGCAGTCCTCATTGACTTCCCATTTCTGTAGTACTCTATTTTCTGAGTTTAAGAGGGCTAGTGAGAACTTCAGAAGAAGGACTGGAGCAGCATGTGCCACCACTGTTTGCAGAAAATTGAGTTGGTTTTGCAATGGAAGAAGCATGTGTGGTTCAGTAATCTTTACCTGGAGGCTGTCATCTTTTTGTCATTATGATCATTATGAAATTACTCACAGTCGTTATTTATTTATTAAATTAATTTTGCTATTTTGCTTTCTCTGAAAGCCTGCAGCCCAGGGGAAGGATATAACAAAACTCTTTCCTCTTCCTGAGCTTTCATCTTCCCAGGACAGTCACAGGCTCCTCTGCAACAGGGGCCAAGTTTCCTTCAGCAACAATAGCAATTCAGTTCCGTATTTTCCCCGCAGATTGCTGCATCACAAATTTGCATGCTGGTACTCTATTTCTTTCTCCCTGCCGATATCCTCATTCTCAGCTCCGCCAGCCATTTTTGTGAGTAGGATGCTCCGGTGTTTAATTTTGCCAGTTCCCTGTTTGGTGCTGTTAGCCTGCTGCAGGAGCCCTATTTAAGGTGTCAGCTTGCATGAGATGCACTTTTTATGCTGCTCAAAGACAGATTTGGTGTTACTACAGTTACAGTTTTAAACATGAGAAATCCCCCCCAGAATTCTGAGTTTATTCTTACGTAGCCCTGCTATGCTTTTTCACAAGGAGCATACACTCTGTGCTTTCATACTTTTTCTGGATAAACATGAATCAGCAAAGCCACGTATGCTTTCAATGCAACAGAAAGTTGTTGACAATATTTTTCTTTTTTTATCAAAAAGAGGCCCAAGCCCAAGTTCTGGCAGGCGCAGCAAGAGAGTTTTTGGAATTACCGTGTTGGGGCATCCTGCCATCTTTCCCAGTGTATGCTGCCTTCCTGTTTATGCCCTGCACTCCCCCCAGAACCCACGGCAGGGGGGAAGAGGCTACAACTGATTTCAAGCCAGCCTACAGAGAAAGGTGGGAGACTGAAAGTAGTTTTGTGGTAAATACACACGTCCTGTTTAAAAATAAATAGTTTCTCTCAGCAATGCCTTTTCAGCTTGCTGAGCTTCCAGAGAGCGTTAAGGGCTATGACAAGTTGGCATTGCTGCTGCGGTATCGTAGCAACTCCAGCAAATCAAGACGGCGCCCTCCAACAATGAATCATTCATTTAGAAACCATATCTCCTCTTTCCCTTACTTGTGAAAGATTTATTCCTTTCAGGAGGATAATTTATATCCGCCGTACAGACATGGGTTGCACCAATACCTTGCGGAGCGCGTACAATAGCTTTGGAGGGATTGCTCAGGGCATTGCCTTCTGCCAAGGCAGTAGTTTTAAAGGAGTCTGAAAAAGGCAGCAGCGGTAGCTGTTTGGATAGCTGCCACTTCCCAAAGCTGCTTCCCTTCAACCTCTGTGTTTTACCTGTCTCACTGAAGGGAACTAACATCACATCATCATGTCCTTTGGTTAGTCTTCTTCTGGTAAGGTAGGTGAATCGCCTAGGGAGCCAGCAGCAGAAAGTAAGGATACTGCCAAGTTAGTTATTAATGACCTACCTCTGACAAGCATCTAAGCTATAAGCAGGAAAAAAAGAGTAATTATTTTCTTACTAGGAAATCCCAGCTGAGCACATTGCTAAGAAACACATCAAAAGAGTCACCTCAAAACTCACTAAGTCAGATTTCTTAAACACTGCTAGACACCTTTGAAATCAGACAGCTGAGAATCTCTGTAAGAAGCCATGTGAATGAGAAGCCTGTGAAGAGGAAAAGTGCCTTTCCAGACCTGATGTCCAGTTGATGGAGTTAATAACAGCATCAGAGCACATGCTTTCTTCTGCATTTGGTGTGCAGATTGAAAGAGAGGGCTTTAAATATACTTTAAATATAGCAGTTGAAAAGGACTTCTGATGCACACAAAGCTATTCAGATACATCTCTGACTATAGGACCATCACTGTCACAAATCCAAATTTCAGTCAGTGCATCTCAGCTCTTAGTTTATTTTCTCCCCTTCCCATCATCAGAAAAGACTGGTAACAGTATTTTCAGCTATCATGATGTCTTCGTTAAAAATATGTGCGGTGGTGCTAAGCACTGTTCAAATACGAAGGAGGCACTTTCTATCCTACTAGGTATGGTCCCTGAGGAGCAAGGAGATTGGAAGAAAGCAGTATTTATAAATAAGGCTGTGGTCTGGCTTCCAGTTCCTTAGAGTTACATGGTGTATGTGCATTATTTTCTGTTCACCATCGTGAAAAAACTTACCAGCTTTCTAGGGAATTGCTGGCGTCCTCACCCTTCTTGGGCAAATAAGGGAGAGAGGTTTAAGAGGTTAACCTCTAACAGAAAGGTCTGTGAAGGTACAAGTGTTTTCTAGGGGAAGGAGGCAAACCACCTCATTTTCCATTTCAGATCTGCTCAGATTGTTCAATTGAGTTTCAGCCTTAGTTAAACAAAACTTAAACCAGTGGTTTAAGTCCCATGGTTTGGTTTGGCTTCCAGATTAGGATTTGAAAGTGCTGTTAGAATCCATAATATAATTCTGTTTATGAGTTTTTACTTACATGTGGATGGATTTTTTTTTTAGTAGTGTCATTCTTTGTCTCTTGGTTGTTAGTATCTTACAGTGCAGTGCCACCTCTAAACAGATAACATGCAACACTGAATTTCTCTAGCCAAAGGGGGAAGCAACTTCTTTCTGTAGAACCCGTGTGACTGCTTAGATCATTATATTGTCTTCACTTAGAAGTGAACACTCTCTTCTCTCTATCAGATATCTTTCAAAGCTATTTAGGCTTTACATCTCTGGGGACTAAAATGGTAAGTTTTCATTCATCCTCTGCCAGATGGGCTGTATCAAAATTTCAGGTCTGGCATTTGAAGTCATGCCTGCCCTCGCGCCCATGAAAAACTGAAGACACTTTCATAGGCTAAAGGAAATCTTAGTCTTAATGACCTTTTCCTTCTTATAGGAGATTGTTTTCTTGGACTATGGCCTCTGGCCTTCAAGAGTAGTATCAGATTTTTCCATTCGTGTGCTTTGAGTACTTAGTCATCAGGAAGTACCCTGCCAGACACATCATAGCTCTGCCTTTCCTGTTGTCACTTTTTAGTACCATTCGTTGAACTATTCGTGCACTGAGTTTTTCAGCAACAAATGCAAGGGAATGAAGTTCATGATGAAGTCCCCAGTGAACTTCTCACTGCTCATCGTATTTCTTCAAAGGATTGAAAAAATGGAGGTGATACTCTCAGTTTTTAATTACTCAAAAGATGTCCAAGTTTTCGCCTCCTTCCTCCAGACATTTGCAGGATGTTTATCCTCACTTCAGCAGTTATTCACTCTCTCAGACATGCAGGTGAACACGACTCCCAAAGGGGCAGAGTGAATAAACTTTGGTTCATTGACTGGCCCGTGGTAGCAAGAAGTGAAAACTGTAAGAAACCTTTCCATCTACATCTCTTTGGCAAGAAAGAAAAAGAAGAAAAATAGAGGAGTTGCTATCTTCAGGAATTCAAGCCTTCTGCCCAGGAGTAGGTTAAATTTAGAAAACATATTAACGTACCGCAAAACCCACAGGACAGATTTCAATTGACTCCACCTAGATTTTGGTGGCAAAACATCCTGGCCACATAAACCAGTGGAGCATTTTGTGTGGAAAGGTTGGCTTCAGCAGTTATTACTCACCAGTCAAAACAGAAAGATTTATTTCATTTTCCATTTCAGTTCTCCTCCATCTTATAACCTCAGGAGGAGAGCTTCCTTCTTTTCAGTTTATCCAGATGCAAATACCTATAGAAAGTTGAAGGCAGTGAAGAGTCCTCCCTGAAGCTTCCTCCTGCTGTATTCTTCGTGCAGAAGTTGTTGGAAGGGATTTCTGAAGTCAGAGAGGATGCTTGGGATTCACCTCCGAAGCCTGTGCAGCTGCTCCAGAAAACAAACACAGCCACTTTGATGATTGGGCATTTTGGCAAAGTTTGCCCACATCTATACGTTTTCTAAAAGTAGTACTTTATGTCTTTGAAGGGACTGTGGTTTTAGGTGGCCAGGCTCTGTTGCCCTTGAAGATCAGAAAGTGCCATGCAAATAGAAGAAAGTCAAGCAAAACCAAATCATGAAAAAAAAAAAAAAGTGAAGGGGGGCATGTACAGGAAAAGTAGTATTTATTTCCAGGGGAGCTAGGTACCAAACTAACCAGGGTCTTTGTAGTTCCTTGCCTAGAGAGTGATTTTGAGCAAGGCTCAAACCATTTTGAGGCACAGCAACTGGCTCCAATACCTAGCTGGTGTAGGAGGTCGCGTGCCTTTCCCCATCTTGTACCCACTTCAGGTCTCTCTGAGATTTAAGCAGAGGAAGGAGGACACAGATCCTTTCACATTCTTACTAAAATAAGCTTCAGAGCCTGTACTCTTCCAAGCCTGAACACCTTATTGAATGCGGAGTCCTCATATGATATTTCACTTCTAAAAAAATACAACAAAAATCCTTAATCAAATTTCTCGTTATCTTGGCTTGCTGTGCACATACAGTTATCTCCATTATACCTTTTAATATCTATTCATCTGTTCTGTTTGCACAGGTAGTCAAACAAAAACAGTGAAGCTGATAAAATATTGGTGTAACTGATGCTAAAGGAGATAACTTGGGGCAAGGCTAATAAAAGCCAAAGCCAGCATGATTAAAGAAAAAAGGAAGTGATACCTGTAAGTGCAGCAGTATTGAGCGGTGCTGCCAGGCTGGTGCAGCGTGAACGCAGCGTACGGAGAAAGAGGAGCCGTACGCTGTGGTGGCTCAGAGCACAGGAAAGCAGGGGCGATGTGGTCGTGACCTGTCTCTCCCTTACAAGCTTCTTTTGAAAGACTATAAATTTGCCCAGTTACTTGTTGAAGAGAAAGAGGAAATGAGGAGGCAAAGAAAGAGGAACCTGTGACCACAGTGCGGGGTGACAGGCAGAAAGAAGCAGGACTGCCAAACCCATGCCCCCAAAAAACAACCTCCCCCTACGTAACAGGGTTGTCGCACACACACATACCCGGCTCTCAGCAGCACTGAAACATGCTGCCTCAGAGGCTAGCCCAGCTGTTCTGCATTGGAGAACAGCTGGAGAAGGAGGGGAAAACACCTCTGGGACAGGACCTGGAGCACCTAAGCCAGAGCCCTCTGCTGAAGTTTCCCCTGGGAGCATCCTCCGCGAAAGGAGGCGAGGCCCCCTCGGTTGGAAACTGGCTTTTGGGGGTGTTTTCTCATCCTCATGCTTCGTGTTGTGCTGAAAGAAGGGGTGGAACGGGACGAGAGATCCAAGCAACATTAGTGCCTGTGGAAATAATTTAAAAATAAGGTGCAGCCACCCCTTTGGTTTTCCAGGTCATGTTTCCCTACCCTCAAGCACAGAAGTTATATATTGCTGAGAGGTATTATGCCACATATCTTTCTGCCCTTGTTACCTCTGGAGGGAAAACAGTTTTCTTTTTCACTGGTTAAAGAGCCGCCTTCTAAACTGCAGCCAAAATGTATCCAAGTCTTGTTTATACCCATTTGTTGAATGCCAGCACCATCTTCTGAATTAAATGTCTCTTCTTCCCTGTTTTTTCCATCATGGTTATGTTGAAACAGAGCAGCCTCTCAGCCTTCTGTTTGCTATGGAAAACAAGCTCTTCTGGTTTCCTCTCACTTGATCAGGTTTCCCTGCACCCCTGGATCAGCTTAGTAACCTTCCACTGAACTGGGGATGCTCTGAAAGCCTCCTTAATCCACTGCAGAGTTATTGCTGCTGTCGTCTTAACAAGGCCTTGAAACAGCAAAAATATTTCTCAGTCTCTACCAGAAATGCCTCACCAGACCCATTCTCCAATTGCATTTGCCTTTTTCCATGGCTGCGTCGCACTGCCAGTCAGTCATTTGGCAACGTGTTCGCACACCCAGTCTAACTGAGGAGTTCCTGGCTCGTGGCAGAAATTCTTGTTATTAGTCCCCAGTATTTGGCTTGGCATTTTCTACTTTTTTTTCATCCCGTTTTTATTACACAAGTCTCAAAGTCAGCTGTGCCGGTGGTGCTTACTAGATTTGCATCCTTAGCATATGTAATCTGCATATTCACAGTCTTTGTGATGTGGTGAATGAAAATTAATGAAAATGCTAAAGAATATCAGCTCGATCTTCAGGAACCACACCAGTAAATTCCTTTGAGGCCGGTGCATCTCCTTTCAGCATTGCTGATTGCATTTCTCTTTGAGCCAGCCCTGTAAGCATTTCAGAGGTCCTCTTCTAATCCATGTAATTATTGTTTGATGAATCCTCTCCTATGTGATACCGTATCAGATGCTGTTACCTAATCAGATTGGACAAACACCAGCATGACAAATTAATTAAACCCCCTGCAATTTCATGCACTGGTTCTTTCAAAGGTCTGCAGTGTAGACTGTCTAGCTGTTGTTGTCTGGGCCCTGCATTAAGCTTACTGAGGACAGCTTCAGTCCTCAGCTTTGCCTGTGTTCAGCATCGCTGTATTTGCTGAAAATACAGTGGTGAGATATTCTTTGGATTTTGGAATGGTGTTTACTGTAGTTTGAGCCATTTCAAGTAATAATAAGAGGAGGAGAATGTTCTACTTCATTGGCCGTTTTCTGAAGCATTCATCATCGCTTTTTCTCCCGTGTAAGCAGTGCTTGAAGATTTCCTCCCATTTTCTTGTTTTCACTGCTGCGATATGCAAGCTTGCTTGTTTACTTGGTGTGGGCAAAGTATGTAACGCGGTGAGAATGCACTGGAGTACCAGCGCCAGCAATACTCCCACAGACCTGTGCAAAGGCATCCACAGCAGACTGGGATGTTTTGTGAGCAGAGAACAGCAGTCCTGCTTCCCACTGACTTGGTAGCGTTCCACCATGAGATCCACCATCGCCTCGAAAATACAATGTGCGTGTGCAGCCAAACAGGCTTGTCAAAAGAGCATTTGCGATAGGCACGCAGCTTTGTTTCCCTTGCAAATATTTTTGGTCTGAAGTCTCCAAGTTTCTTCTTCTGTAAGGCTAATAAGCCTTTTCTCAAGGCATCTTCCAAACCTGTCCTCTCCCTCCATTCCACATCTGCCAGCACAGGCACGACTGCCTGTGTGTTTCTGTGTGGTTTGCTGCCTCCTCGCTAGCAACAAATTGCTTTCCTGTCGCAGGCTTCCTGGTGAGCGGGCGAGCTTGGTAAGCGTGCTGAATTGACGTTGCCAAGCATCCCGAAGAACTCGCTGACTTGGTACCAAATCAATAAACCTCAGAGTCCAAAAATGGTTTTAATGTCATGAAGCAGAAGGACTTAAACTGTATGTACGGCTTCAAAACAGAATATCCATTCTTGCACCAACCTGGATTTCGCTTTCCTCTTTTAAAATCTATTTATTCCATACTACTTTGTCCTGATGGGAAATCATAATTGTCTATGACATGACATAATGCTGACACTGAAATTACTAACACCAGGTTAACACCGGGTTCTCTAGGAGCAGGAAAAAGAAAAGGATTCTGGTTAAAGGCAAATTATTGAAATACCCTCTGCTACCAATATGATTAAGATATTTTATCTAGGTCCGCTGTAGCCTTGCTTTGCAGTTTATTAATTTGCTGTAGACAGGCAACCGGCACAGAGCACTGCCAGCCTGGAATCAGAAGGTTGGAAAGCCCTGTGACAAGGGCTTCCAGAGTCAGAGGTCCGGTGGCTCTGGACATCAGCCTCTGCGCAGCCACCCCCGTAGCTGTGGCACCTTGGTTTGCTTCACACAGCATACAGTAGTAATATGGTACAAAGCCTTTAGAGTCCGTGGGCTTTAAGCCACTTCAGTTCTTCCGATCTCCAGACAAGAACTGTAACCCTAATCTGAACCAGTATTTTCAAAATGAAACAAATAACTAAATGGAATTTATAAAATTCTTTCATCATTGCAGAATGTAAACTGTGAAATGCTCCAAATAAACACTGCTCTGAAATGTAAACTTGCCTGGAAGATTACAGCACCTTTGTAAACAGCCCTCAAATATCCAGCATAGGAGTTTAGGGCAGAAAACAAAGGCTGTTGCTCACCTGAAATTTCAGGATTATTTGGCCTAACAGCTGCAAGAGAAACACATCCATGTCATACAACACAAGACATGAGTTTTGTTACGATCGTAGATGGCAGGGTTGAGAGTTGGTAGCACCTTTGGAATATTAAATTCAGTATTAAATCAACAAAGCCAAGCTTAGCATCACTACTTCATTTAGAACTGTTCTCTTCCTTCTTTTCATTGCTGGTATAATTTCATCTGCTTAAGCTTCTGAGGCTGGACAAGATGAGAGAGGGAGGTCTCAACACTTGATACATCCTTCCATATCTTCTGGTGAGACACCTGGGGAAGCAAAAGCACTCGAGAAAGTACTCCAGGAAAACATGTTTTTTTAGTTGCACTGAGTTCAAAGGCTACTGAATCAAGTCCCACTAGTTGCATAAAAGAGCATTTTAAGTACATTTACTTCCCATTCATGACACATGAGCTTGAAAAAAGAAGCTTATGTTTTGAGTTATTACCATACTACCGGTTGGAGCCCTATCTCGAGAAGTCCTTGTGGCTGTTATAAAATTCTAATGAAGAACAATGGCTTTTTTCAAAGACCTTTAATTTTTTTTCCCTTCTTTTTTAGTTTATAGCCCTTGTTCCTTTCCCAGAGATGCTTCTGACAACATGGCTTGGTATTTAATGCAGCTCAGCTGACTGCTCTAGAACGTTTTCTGCCCTGTGCTGGCTGCGAGGGCCGGCAGCAAGGGCGGTCCTGGCTGGGCGACCGCCCGCCCTGTCACCTCCCAACCCCAAGCAGTGAACGCTGGCTGCAGTTAGCCAGGAGGCTCGGGTGTACCTTCCTGTACCCTTGGCTTCGCTGCTAGTTTGAACTGAAGGCTGTCGCTCCGCCAGGTCTGTTAGGAGGGGTCCTCTGTCACCGAAATGCCCCTCACGGGGCCGGGGCTGGGATGTGGTCACGGCTGCGTGTTTGTATTGCGAGTCTCATTACACGAGCATGAAGAGCGTTCTGGTTCATCTCAACACGGCCTTCTGGGGTTTAGCAGAAAACTTTGGGTTTACCATCGTCAACAGTACGTCCATTAGTGCTGTAGATCTTTCTCCAACAGTCTGAGAGAGGAGGGGGAACACAGTTGTGCCTGCTCAAAGTGGGGCTCAAGAGTTGATCCCCAAACTGGGAGTCAATTAAACACCATGACTGAAAGAGGTTCAAACTATTCTTCTTTGTCCTATGCTATTCGGGTTTCAAGATAAGCATGCAACAGAGCTTTGGAGTAGAATTGCCTTTTAATTTTACAATGCCTATAATTCGAGGCTCTTTGGTTATAAATCCCCCCCAGTTTCAGGGAGAAAAGGCTTAATCCACTAGATATCATTGTGAAAAGCATCTGCTTCGTCAAAGGCATCTTTATGAAAAGGAATCAAGATAGTCTCCTGGGGGAATGACATCACAAAAGCTCTGTAATAAAAAGAAATACCTAATTTTTCTTAAAGCCTTTCAATCAACAGCAGCAGCTTTGTTACTGGCTGCAAAAAAAGAATTTATAGTATTTGAATATATAATGGAGTCAGCCTGTCTTATGTTCAGAGTGAAAGAAGTCATATAGCTGAAAAAAGACATTAAATTCTTCTCCCAGATTTTAATTGTATTTGCTTAAGAGATTGTTAATTGAGTTACAGAATTATTGCAGCTCATTTCCTAATACAAGATGAGATTTTGGCACTCTTGCCTGGAGTTGACAGATCGATCAAACTGGTAGGTTAAATTTGCAGTGACAGCAACAGTGCTCCACTTCAGCCTCAACAAAGGATTTTCCCCAATCATCTCAAACACGAAAATGAGATTGAAACATAAAGTCAGGTCCTCCAAAAAGAGAACACAGAAGCAGTAAGAGAGTTAACTCATGGAAAAGGAAATACGCACAAATAGATATTTTTTTATGTGTGTATATATGTATTTCCTCTACTTCTAAGTTTATGAAAATACAGCCCTTTTGTTAAGTTTGAAGCAGTTTGGTTTTACCCCATGGCTGGACAGGAGGTAATCTGCAGTGCTTTTGGAGCTAGTTCAGCTATCTGTGATGAGACCCGAGACTCAAGAGCGGCAGGGGCCCACCAGGGTCCAGCTCGGCTGCAGGTGGGGGAACGTGCACGTACCTGCCCCACACCCCAGCGAGGGCTACTGGGGATGCAGCTGAGGACAGATGGTGAGAGGAGGAAAGCATGAAGAAGGTCTAAAGCATCTGAGAGTGGGCAGTGATGAGAAGCTGTTTTCTGTGACACTAGCTACTGCTCTGTGGCAAACTGCACGATGACCTAAAGAAAGCTGAGTCTATTGCCGTTAGATCAAGCCGCAAGGGGCAAACCCATTGGGATTTGTGTGTTACCTACCAGCAGCAGGCGTAGAGGTATATCTTCCTGGGGCCAGGGCTCCAGAGCTCTCTGGGGGTTAGGAGTCTTCCCCTACGCTCTTGTCATGATAGAGTAACCAATTTTGGGAAATTGGCTGCCTGCAGTAAATTTGGGGTGACTGCAGGGTACTGCTCTTTTTGGATGATCTAACCTTCAGGTTAGACTATTCAAGAGAGGTGTCATGACACCTGCTTTCACTTTGCTTTTATCACAGTCATGTTTTTGACTCTGGGACAAAGAGTTTCAAATGGAGAGTTTAGGAAAGATATGTGCAGTGCAGCATTGCCAAAGTCTTTAAATACCTGATTAGAGAACTATGCTTTTACAGTTGTAGTAAGCTGGTTTTGAACATCAGTCTCTTTAGGATCACCCCTTCCAAATGACAGTGCTTTGGAGGACCACCTCATAATACTCCTGCAGCTCTTAGACTGCAGTTCCTAAGCTAGAGCACTTTTTGCATTCCAGGAGAATATAACCTGGTTTTAGCTCCAGTCTAGCTCCGGTTTTCCTTTGAGACCTGCGTCTAGTATGAAGAAGTTTCTTATTCTAGCCTGCTCAGAACAAACATTAGATTATCAGCAGGAACACGACCAGAGGGAGAAGCAATTAAAACCATCAGGTGGCGTTATCTCAAAGAAATTTTCATTTTGTTTGCAAGCATACCTTCCAGCTTTTGGTGTAAGGCATAAAGCAGCATTGACTGCTTCACAGTATTTCAGATGTTTGCTCCCACTACCACACTACACGGTGTGTTCCAGGACCTCATTTCCCTGATGTCCAAAAGAATTTATTTGTCAAGACCAGCATAATTTGTTCCTGACCTGCACCTGAAGACTCAGTAGTCTTTGTGCCTTCCTGGCGCGCGCTTCCCACAAGTGTTCCACAGTGGCTGTGGATATCCTCATTTCAGTTTTTCTACCATGCGAGTTAAAAAACAGAGTTCTGCCAGGATCTCTGTGTGCTGTTGGCTTCGTGCATGCGTCTGCAGTGTTTGTACTCTGGTATTACGCACCACGCCTACAAGAGCTTCAGCATTGTGTTTACTCCAAGGTGGTACGCCCATTGCAGTCCAAGCTGGTGGCCTTAGCATCATCACATTTCAGAATCTGTTTTGGGAGCACTTAACGCTTCTGCCCGACTGCTCTGTAAGCCTGAGCAAAAAAAGCCCAGCAGCCTCCAAGGGCTGGAGTTTCACCACTGTGGAGGCTGGAGTCTGTGGAAGCGTGGTGATGAGCAGAGCATCCACTGCTTTCTATCGGTCCATCTCATCATGCTTTAGAAAGGAAGTATCTACTGTGGATATTATTTTCGATAGAAGAACAGTGCTTCTAAATAAGCAGATGCATGAGGATAGAATATTTGCACAAGAAGGGTTTTAAACCCTGTTGTTAAGCCCCAGGGATGAAGCCATTAGATTTTCTTGTGCTACACTTTTCTGAGGATCTGCAAATACAACATAAGTTATTTACACCCACAGTTTCAGAAACCAAAGCTGAGCTGAAACACGTCCTTTGTTTCCTGCTTTATTGCTAAGCCTTTCCAGAGTTGTCAGTACACTCAGACAGAATGCAGGCAGTTTGGGTAGATTATCATAGAAAAATACCATATTTGGGTATGTGTCCCCCCCTGCAAGTTTTCAAGTGTTGTTAAGGCAAAATACAGCTAGTTATAGAGACCATCAACTTGTCCATGGTCATGTTGGTCCTTTTATTACCTGTGCATCCAGGGCTTTGCAAATGAGAGTCTTTTTTTCTGTTTTTTTCAGCCTTGCACCTTGTACTGTATTTTTCTGGCATTGAAGATTTCAGCAAAGGATAAATTGTAATCTATTGTTCTTGTAGACAGAGAAGTGTAGTGAAGAATTCACAGAGAAAGACTAGCTTATAAACCATACTGCACTATCAAAGCAAGCCTGCTCAATTTTTCAATCCCCACAACAGCAATAGTGTGACACTCAACTCGACTCTCTCCCCCTTAGTAAGAATCTTGGCAGGATGCCCATCCGAAGCCAATATTGTATTTCATATTAAAGCAACTCAGAGATAAGTTTTAGCTGGGCTGAATTAATGTTTTACATCGTGCATACTTCCCTGCACATCAGCAAGAGGACAAAAAAAATCCACAGAAGATAGAAAAGAGATTGCATCTCCTCTGACTTTGTGGAAATTGAGTGTTAAACAACTCAGAAAGCAGAACAAGACTGGTCTGGAGGTGGGGGGACTGACGGGAGGCTGTTCTCCCAGTGAAACCTCTGCACAATGTCGAGTACTACTGTGAAACTGTGGTAGATAGTCTATCTTCATCGCATTTCTTACCACTTTTGAAATCCAGGAGTAAGAAAATCCATTATTTAAACCAGTGACTCAGAGAACCTACTAGGCAAAATTACCTGTTGCACTACGATGTTTCAGCATCAGTTTCATGTAAGCTTCTGGGAATCCCTCAGTATTTTTACTGAACTTAACAAGCCTTGTGCTTGTATAAAACAAATTAAAATGGGCTAATAGGTTTTAATTATGCAATTCAAGATGAGGAGGTTGAGGGAGTGGGTTAGTAAAGACAGTTTTATGCTAGGAGTTAAGTTTGGTGTAGGCACAAGGCGAAGGGAGCATTGAGCTTATATACCGAGTGTCTCGCGATGGCGGGTACTGCGTTGCTGAAGGTGTCTGTAGAGATGCTGTTAGACAGCAGAATCCATTTAAGAATTACTGTGGCACCATTTACAATTCCTCAGTTAGTGGAGCAACCCTCTGTGTGTCTGATCACCTTTTCAGCTGGGAGAGATTTAAAACTATGTGTTTTTTTGAATTTGGATTTTGTGAACCCAGAGGTAGACATCTCTGAAATTAGATTATGCATCAAGTTATGCCACATATTGTCATAATCAAGAACACTCACAAAGTCACTTGTGACTGCACTTCTGGTTAAGACTCACCCCTGCCAGAAACATAGAAATAAAAATTAGAAGGCTTGCTACAACTCCACGGGTGCCTCCAAGTCTCTTCTTTCCTGAGGATAAGGCTGCCTAGGTACCGCTTAAGGAATTCTGAGTAGAAGCATGAGCCAAGGATTTGGTGAAGATGTAACAGGATTAATTATTGCCAGGCAGTAGAGGTTACCCCATTGAACCCCTGGTTCTAGGGTTTGTATGTCCCAGTATATTCAGAAAGAATGTTTTTTTGTCTGCCTCCGTAACTTACGTGTTACCAAGAGGTACAGAGGAAAAGCTTGAAGCATTGATACATTTTCCAGTTCTCACCTTTATTATCGAATCCAGGAAGGACAGAGCATATCTAGCCTGGCTGCATTTCAGATTAGTTGGTATTTCACCTGTGCTGCTATTATCATGGAAAGCTATTTATCATAACAGCAGCAATTGGGCTCCCAGCTGCCATGAGGTCCCATAGGCAACAGTAATCAGGTTCTCCCAGGGCCTCCTGCCCTTGTAGGTCAGAGAGGGTATTTTCAGCCTTGCTTGTGTAGAAGTGTTACTGTGCTCCCGCTTGTGAAGGGTAGGGGGTTTCAAAAAGAATGCATGACTTCAAGAGCAACTCCTTTGTTATCTGTACTCCGTACACCCACCGCCTGGAAAAAACAGTGTGCAGTAATTTCATTGTGAGTTGACTTGTTGACTTGACATTGGGTACTGAGAGAACCAGTCGAGCTATTTTGAAAGGGAAACGTGAGCCAATCCTGTCAACACCACCTGCAAGAACCGGAAGAGGACTTCAAGGTTCTCAAAACTTAGATTAGATTTTCTGAGAGAAAAAATTTACTTTGGAGAAAGTCTGCCCGTTCTCCTTTCTGCTTTGCTTCACTCCCATGTCTTTACCACTCACTTCCCGTTTATTTTAAACAGGTACATTAAGTCAAAACCTAGAGGCAGAATTACCAGTTTAGTGAGACCATTGCTTTCTGCAGGTATTGGCGTATCGGAAAGTGCTGTAATAACTGCAAATGCTTCAAAGCGTGTTTTGCAATAAATTCACCAGCCCTAGAGAAAGGAAATCACTGTCACTATCTGCAGTTTGTTTCCAATTCAAGTGAGTTATCTCATCCTAATAAAGCTGGTACAAAGAATGAGAATGGAAGGGAAAGCAAAAGAGGTGCAAATAACAGTTTTCCTTACTGATGTTATGGACTTTGTGTATGATGGGTGTTTCCAGCGGCAGAAACACCAAGTTTGTGTTGAGGCTGGTGATCTGGGTGCCCTCCCTTTGTCACTTCTAAGCGATTAAGACATGAGCTAATCTGGCAGCTCTGCACGTCCACTCACACCTGACAACCTCCTCTTTGTGTAGCCCGAAGCGTGCTGTGCCGAGCCGGCAGCGTGCGGGAGGGAGCAGGTGCCTGATGACGGACCTCCACTGGCCATGCTGCCGGCTCCCAACACAACAGCTGATGGCAATGGCGGACCTCGAGTATCTTCCACTCAGCTGAAGTTGGGCAAAGCTCTAGAGCATAAGTGACAAGTCCGTGCTGGGCCACATGGGGAGATAAATGCTTTAAGAGTAAGCTAATGGACAGCAGATAGTTGCGTAGTGCACTATGTACGTGTAAAAGTAGGGCTGTCCCACCCGCTCAGGGACAGCTGGGTGAGCTCCCACTTCTCAGGTCAGGCACAGAAGCCTTATTTGATGGTCATGTGTATTTTTTGTAATCGTGGTAGCTTTGACATGTACTTTGTAGATTGTTGTTTTGTTTTTTTTTTTGTCCTAGTGCAGTACTGAGGAGGATGAAAGACCAAACTGCAATTATTTGCCTTTCTTCTTCCGAAGCCCAGCCATATGACAAGGCAAGGGTTTTGTGCGTTTGCTCAGCAGGGTCCTTACCTCTCCTGTCTGCGGTGGGAGAGAGAGAACATTTACCCAAGCTGAATGAACAAAACCTGCAGACACTTGCTTCACTTTGCTTTAGCCTTTCGTCAGGTACAAGTAAGGTTCATTAAATGGCAGAGGCTCGGTCACTTTACATATTGTGTCTCGCAGACGTAGGTGATGACACTTCAGGGAGCTCTGAATGACTGACTAGGGGAGCTCCACTGACAGCAGAGGTCTCATGGGAGTTGACCTCAGATGGCATTTCAGTCATCTGACACAGGATCTACAACAGATGCTGACCCAAAATTAGAGATACTGAAACTTTCATTGGTCTGCTGCTGGCTACTGATGAGTTTGAATAATGCTGGAAGAGGGAGGGAGCAAGGGGCAGGCCACAACAGGTAGCCCACCCCCAGTTGTGAAATTTTCAACTTTTTGAGTAACTAACTTGTGCTTTAGTCACATCTGAAAGTTTATTTAAGGAAAAAATCTTTTTTTGCACAGTGAGTGTCTTCCCTTACAGGCCCATTATCTGAAACCATTTTGGTCCCATCCTGCACATTGTCACCGAGTCTGAACTTCACCATCTTCTGCATTCAAAACAGCTTGGACATCTACCACTGAACTAAGTGTCTCAAGGATCTGTTTCCCAAAGGGATCAGCTGCTGATTTAACAGAAGGTTCCCCTGCAGGACATCTTGGGAGGCTTCCACTTCTTGGTTACACCAAACCCCAAAACACCTGTTTGCATGGCCATACTCCAGTGAAGTAACCCGCCTCTCCCAGCTGACTACCAGTTCTGGTTGTGGCAAAATTAGTGAGTCTAAACGGTAGCAGCAGTAGGGTAATCTCCAGAGCAGCCATGAAATGGTAGGACAGTACATGCGATGATACTAAAATATTTTGCTGCGGTATTGACAGCCTTGAATTTGATTGTTGGCTCTCACGGAGTTTGCTGTGTGTAATTATTACAACCCTTAAATTCCACGTGGAGAGGGGATTGAGAGAAATGCCAATTATTTGTCTTCCGAGTAGGAGGACATGAGATCTTAATCACTAGCAGAGAGTGGAAAGTGTTCAGAAAGAGGAGAGCTGGAGCAATAGAAGTAAATTTTACAGATCTGGCCTCCAGGGTCCTTTCTACAAGAGCCAAAATAGGTGAATAAACCAACCTCACAATTCCTGAGAGAAAGAAGTCTTAGCAGGGTACTGCAACTTCACTCCAGGGAAAGAGAAATACTTTCCATTTTGCTTTAGGCAAACTATACAGATAGTGCTTCCTTGTCTCCTGGTACCTTAAGGACTTGAACCTATATGGTCTCTGTTGTGTGGTGCTTCACCTTCGCTGCTCTAAGCTGAATGCCCAGGAGCAGCGCAGATGAAATATAGACAAGATTTCTGTGCAGTTAAAGTAGTTTAACAAGTTCTACTAAACCTGTGCAACTCATACTTTGCAGGTGCTTTGCCAAGTTTTGGTCTGTTTCAGAGGCACTTTTGATAGCCTCTGCCAAATTTCAGAAGTTCTCACCAAATGCTACATGCGTTAGAATTTTTTTGAACATGAAAAGTTTAAGGAAAATTGTTTAAAAATCTGCAAAGCCAGGGACAAACCTCATTAATTTCCCTTTTTCTGGCAATTGGCAAAAGTATTTTTGCAGATACATTAAAGCATGTTCCTGGATTTTTTTTTTCCCAGTTTCAGTCTTTGCCTGGGCTGATTTTTTAAGGGGTAAAAATGGACTTGCACTAGATACGGGATCTTGTAATTGGGAGTGTCAGGTGAGCTTATGTGACAAAATACCACTTAAGAGAACTGCTTATGTGAGGAAATCAGAAAGCAAAAGCCTGGCTTCATGTGCAATGTATAAACTTAGAAATACAAAAGAAACAAATACAACATCTAAATTACTGAAAAATACTGTTCTACTGTACGTTATATCTATGAAAAAGCCAGTAGCAGCAGAACAAGAAGGGTGATAACTGGAAGGCAAGTGGAGCCAAGTAATTTATTGCCATGAGGTGAAAATACAGGTGCGTTGTCATCAAGGACAGGATCTTTGGTGAAAGCGGGGAGAACTGGTACAGAGCAGGTCCTTGGAGCAGCAAGGAAAGGACAGGGAAATGTGGGCAGTGGAGACAATGCCAGCAGCATGGCCTTCGCTAGTGGGAGAGTGTGTTTTAATGTGCAAGGGAGATTGCCGTGGATCTTCAGATGCCAGTTCTGGTTACATGTTAAGGTTCAGGGCAAAGGTGGCCTCTCGGGCTGGTAGCCCAGGGAAGGTGTGGGGTCTCGTCCACAACATCTCCCAGATGTTCAGACTGGGGCAGAGCTCTAAGCTGGCCCCCAAGGACCCCTTCCACCGCGGTTTGGAGCCTAGTGAGAAGGTGTGATCATGGAGAAAGTGGCAGGCTCCATTTCAGGAGGAGAGAGCCGTGAGGAGTGTTTCAGCAGAGACTGAGTTAATGCTAATAAAAAGGCAATATGCCAGAGTTGTGCGAGATTGACAGGTATGGGACCTGTGTAGATTAGGTTTGCTGTGTGCATACAAACAAGTCACAGAACAGTCCTTGCAGAGATTTAATTTATAAACACGAGAAAATGTGATTTTACGAAATATGCAACTGATAATAAATTGCCTTACTTTTTACTTCGAGGGTATAACGCAAGGAAGAGAACAGAGCCTGTTTCTGTGAGAAATTAAAAACAAAAGAAGGAGCACTGCTACAGATACTGTATCACTTATGATTAAGGGAAATAGTCTTGTAGATACATGTGACATGCATTTGTATCCTCCCCAGTGTTTTCTAGCACTTAAAAGTAATCAAAATGGAATTTGGTGAAGAAATGATAGCTATTCCACAGGGCATTTTGAAGAGACAGGGAGCCGACTTTCTCCTAGTTCCACATGTCTCACTTTATGTCTCAATTTTATTTGTTTATACTCATAGACTTAGAAACAGAAATAGCTTTTGAGAGAAAATGAGTCTCTGGCCTCCACAGGATGCAGATCTGAAGACAAATAACCTCAGCCTGGAGTTAGCTATACTTCCATAACTTGATCACAAATGCTTCTCAGCTTTGTGGAAGAGCTCCAGGGAAACCTGAATGAAAAGCTCACCTACTGCTTTGAGACGAAAGCCTTCCCTTTTTCACCTGAAATACATTTTGGACAATTGATTAGCATCAGCCGGAGGATACCAGGAAAGTCACAATGCAGGGGAATGTCTCTGACATTGATTTTGCTTCTGTCATGTGCCCCTACGAGCACTGCTTGCCTAAAAAAGGCCAGGAAAAGTTGATGGTTATAGTCTCACCTCAGGGGATGGGTTTCTCCACAGCCTCCTGTGTAAATGGCAGTGGTTTAGGTCTCCTTCATACAGGTGTCAGCCATCCCCAGTCAGTAGACACTGCCTGGGGAATACGTCCTGAAGGGCATCCCACCATCACAGCTTGTAGCTGTCTTAGCTTTGGGATCAGTGTTCTCCACATCCCGCGGCGAGGCAACCATCTGCAGCAACTGATGCACCCCTGCAAGATCCCTCACTGTCGTAAATATTCTGGAACTTTATCAAATATAGTTTTAAATGAGGCACATTTCGGCTTCACTGGGTCTGGTTTCTTTCCCGTGGTCCTGCACCGTTATCTTCTGTAGCCTCCTGTGGTTTTTGTGTTACTCTCTGGCTTGTTGTGTGATTGTTCTTCAGGAGTCTACACACAGGCAGTAGGTGCCCCAGGGTAATGTGCCGCAGCTACTCTTCCAGCTCCCCAACACGTCCTCCTCCGCCTTAGTTCTTCCAATGGGAAGGACTTCCTGTTTTCACTGACTTCGCTGTTGCCACTGCCACCCTAGTTATTCCTATGCCTCCTGGCCATGCCTGTTAAAAAGTGCTGTTCCTTGATGTGTCCTAGGTCAAGTGAAAGCTGCAAGTGCTCGAAAATTATGTTATTTTGGATTTAGAGTCTTTATTTAAACTTCTTCCAGGACACACTTTCATACAGTCTTGACTTTGGAGAGTGAGTGGTTAGTGTCACCAAGTGAAACGGAGAGCCTGATCATGGTCACAGTGTAGCAAGCATTTCAGAGAAGAGTGGGAATCATGCAAAAATGTTCATTCTTGCTTTTCAGTGCTACTCAGGAAGGTGAATGGGAAAAAAAAAATGTTACTGATTGCATTCTGGTCTTGGTGGCTTGGTTTTTGTTTCATAGAGTATGTGGGCTTTCTTCTAGGCTATGTTCTCCTCACTTAAGCAGACAAAATAAATTGGATTGAAATTTTGGTACTCTAACATTTTTTTAAGATAAAGCCATGACACCTGCCCTGCATTACAGGCTGCCCCGGGAGGTTGTGGAGTCTCCTTCTGTGGAGATATTCAAGACCCACCTGGACGAAGTCCTGTGCAGCCTGCTGTAGGTGACCCTGCTTCAGCAGGGGGATTGGACTAGATGACCCACAGAGGTCCCTTCCAAACCCAACCATTCTGTGATTCTGTGACCTCCCACCAGCAGACCAATGCCCACTCAGTCTCCAAGCAATGTCTACTTTGGAAAAAGCTCCTCTCCATGTCTTGCAGTGTTACTGCTGAGCATGATTCCATATGATATGGAGTATCTCTGTGGTTACTTTGGGTCATTTGTCCCAGCTGTGCCAAATCCCGACATCTTGCCCAATCCCCACCTACTCACTGAGAGAGCAGAGAGAAATAACTACAATGGTGATGCTGTGCAATCACAGCTCAGCAATCGATAGAACATCGGTGTGTTACTGCTGCTGTTTTGGCCACAGATCTGAAACACAGCCTCATGTGGGCTGTTAGAAACAGAACTCCATCCCAGCCCTCACCGCACAAGAACCTTACTTTTTTGTTTTGTTTTAGCACTCTTCAGTGATACAGAAGTTTTTAACAAGGTATTTTTAAAAAATGACTTTTTTAAAATTTTGTTTTTTTTCTACACCAGGATTTAAAATTCGTATTTCTAAAGCCAGAGTTGTAATCCTTAAGTGAGCTTGTCATTTGGACCTTTGACTCGTCTTCGCTGCCTTTGGCTCAGTCACACACAGACAAACCACTTCTGCTGTCAATAGAGATAGCCCCTCTGCTAATGTAACTGACCCCAGGAATTCTCAGGCACCTGAACTTTCAAGGTATTTTGAAAGAAGATGACAGTAATCATCTGGAAAAATCAGAATCTGTTTTGAGGAAAAAAAACAGCAGCACCCTTCTTGAAGCCATTTTGCTGTGGTCATAATAAGTCAAAGCCCAACACCATGTTGGACACAGGAATCTGTCCGTAAGAGTAAAGGAAGACACTAGATGTAAACGGACGTA
>Ga0181612_141445_pt1 | contig 21169 bp, 18 predicted proteins | sample HoacroProtozoa21_FD_119630 | JGI IMG/M metagenome (GOLD analysis project Ga0181612, IMG submission 119630) | Hoatzin crop microbial communities from Cojedes, Venezuel. Combined Assembly of Gp0051906, Gp0051904, Gp0051908
ACCACTGGGAAAAACACCCATTGTATCCTTCCCAAAAAAAGCGAAGGCAGTGGTTCTTTCTCACTGGCAGTACAACTGTCTAATTCAGGCATACAGAATCAAATGGAGATCAAAGAGAGCATCAAGACAGGAATGTATCTTATGGCTAAATTTCTTCTGCCTTGTTATTGTTGGGGCAGAGACAGGGGAAATAAATGTCATGCAAAAATGCATGGAAGAAGGTCCTGAAGTCCCTTCTCTGAGCTCCAGAGATGTCTTGTTGAACAAGACTGGATTGAAAAATCAGAAAATTTCCCAAGACAGTGCATGGCTCACTTAACACTACAAGCCCAGTCTATGTTAGCTCAGGTCCAACACAGCCTTACCGTCCATACTGGCATATTTTGTCTTGGAGTCTGGGTGTTGACTGGATCAGAAAGCTGACTCTGGAGTGGGGAAACCAAACAACTCACTTTCAAACTCCGTCCCCATGAAAGAAAGGGACAGGAGCCACCGGCAAACCCAAGCTGAGGAACAGCTACCAGGAGAATAGCTGCAGCTAGTGACAAGAAAAGTCATTGCTCCTTGTCCTGCCACGCATCAGTCTGTAGCAAGAGGAATTATAGGACTTTCAAACCCATAAAAAAACAAATTTCCATGTAGAAATTCCCTGCCACAGACAAGATAAAGAAAAAGAATTGATGACAGGGACTTGGATAATAAAAAACAATCAACGTCCAGGGCAGCTCTATTGGCGGGGGATGAGCAGCTAAGATGCACACAGATTATCTCTGTTCTGGGCCTAAAAGGGAGTTGTGTAAAATGGGCCATCACTGAGATATTGGGAAATCGTACTTGAGGAATTATTGCATGAATCTACTCTCTTTTGCTCTGGTTACCTTCTTCCAGTAGCAAAAAATGGAGAGGGAGAAAACTCCATGTTTCTTGTAGGAGCTCTTTGTTTTTTATTAGGGATGAAAGAAATGTTCAGAGGGAAAATGAGCTCATTTCTGTCATCTGCTGCCACCATCTGCAAACCCAGAAGCAATAACTTTGAAATGTTGCATTAAATACTTCCAATTCTCTTGTTTTTGCCTTGCTTCCCAGTGTGGTGGGCAGTATGAGGTAGTAACAGAGAAGCTGGCCTGGGAAGAAGGACCCAAAAAGAGCCAGTACGGACTCAAGATCCCCTGTTATTGCTGTCATCAGCCTGCCCCACCAAATAAATTCATTTTTCCTCCACTTCTCCTTCTGTAGGCTGGCTAAATTAACTCTTCCTCTGTGCAAGGCTGTTGTGTTACCTTAGCAAGATGAGAGCAGAGCTTGGTGACCCAGGGACTCTGAGGGAACAGAGCACAGAACTGTGCAGGAGCAGAGCCCATTTGTGTCCGATAATCAGTGCTTTCTGACATATGAGCTGGTTTGCTGCTGAGTGCAGAGCCTGAGAAAGAAAGGAGACATCACCTAACATTATGAATGTCCAGCCTGGGCTGAATCCTCCAGTAAAGGTTTCAAAACAAATCCTAGTAACACAGCATATTTTTTCATGCCCCACTGGTTCCAACTACGACTGGGACCAGATGTGTCCATTTTCAACAAGAAAGGCTACTCATGCTATTCTTGGCACAGCTTGAAGCAACAAGTACCACAAATCCTATTTAATATAGTGCCTAAACGCCACAGACCTATTTGTTCAAGTTCACTCACTTGGTTTTTCAAGCTCAGCTGGTTCCGATAACCGTCTGACCTCCAAGGCCCAACTCAGCCACAACCCTGTCTCCCACCTTCACAACTGCACCCATCGTTAGAGTTTTCCTTCTGGAAATGGATTTCTTCCTATGTCTAACGATTGCCTTGCAAATGAAGTTGACATGGACAAAGTGCAGACACTTCACAATTCTTGAGTTAAATTGCATCACATTTTTAGTACTGAGATACAGATAGTTAAGCATTTTTTAGGGTTTGGAAGCATGTTGGCATTCCAGATTAGCAAGATGGGCACGGGTGCTACTGACAGATGTTTAGTAAACTGTTCTCATAGCTGGAGATAAGGGACTTACTGTCCAGAATATCCATGAAAATAAGAGAAGATTCAAGCATATCAAAGTTGCGTAGAGAATTCATCCTCCCTTGGACTTCAGTCTTAGAGGAAACAATTTTACAGCATTCTTGGTGAATGTTATATACACACACAGTTGCATCTTTGAAAGGACTTTACACAGGCTCTTATGTTGTGCAAAGATTCACATTATACGAGACTGATCTGCCGGAACTTAGATACTGAGCAAAAGAAATCCCCATCTCACACTCAGCTCTGAATGATTACAACATGTTAGCTTGCACTCCCATTACTTGTAGTTCAAATGGGATGAGGTCACTGAAAAAATTGTCATTTGTGGGGAAGACAAACAACCACTTTCAGTTTGAAAAAGGCTAAAGTACGAAACACCCCTTTTCCCTCTGTCTTCACCAGTAAATCTTCCTCCTAGACCCCTGCACAAGTCAGAATTGCTTGGGAGAGAAAGGAACTGCCAGCTGTGGAGGAGCAATATGTTGGAGACAACGCAGGGTAGGTGCAAATATTCAAATCCATGGAGATGGATGGTTTTCACCTCAGGGTACAGTATGAGTTGGATGATGTGGCTGTGAGACCACTGTTTATTACCTGCAAGAGATCACAGTGATCAGGGGAAGTCCTTAATGACCAGGAAAAGGCTGATATTACACTGATCTGTGAGAGAAACGAGAGAAGGATCTTGGACAGCTGGTTTCTCTCCATCTCTGGAAGGACCAAGGAGCACATCCTCTGGAGTCCATTCCATACGTGGGAAGAACTAAAAGATAAATAGGGAACAGTGAACACAGATCTACCTATGGCAGACCACACTTGGCCAATCTGATCGCCTTCTGTGAGGAAATGACTGGCTATATAAACAAGGTGAGAGCAGTGCTGTAATATACTTTGCTTTTAGTAAGTCTTTTGACACTGTTTCCCACAGCAGTCTATTTTATAAGCTGAGAGAGTACAGACTGGACAAATAGATCATTGTATGGGTTGAAAATGGGCTGGACAGCTGAACCCAAGCGTGGCAATCAATGATTCAGCCGTTCATTGCCAGCTGGGAAAAAAGACAGGGTAAAGGAGCTGGGCTTGTACAGTCTGGTAAGGAGGAGGCTAAAGGGGAACCTAACAGCCACCTACCACTACATGAAGGACAGTGACAAAGGTAGTGGAGCCAAATGCTTCTAGGTGAGAAGAGAAAGTTAATAAAAGGTGCAACACAGATTGCAAAAAGGGAAGATAAGCTTGAACATTACAAAAACTTTTTACTTAACGAGGTAGTGCAGCTCTGGAAAAGGTTATCTAGAGATGATGTTGCATCTGCATCCATGGTTGTTTTCAAGCCACGGTCGATCTGATCTAGTTTTGATGATAGTCCTGAGCCTAGTGAGAGGTCCCCTCCAACCAATTTTTCTATAGTGGTGTGATTCAGACAGGTACCTCCATGGAAGAAGGAACTGAGTTAGGAAGCAAGAAGGCAAAAGCATGTCAGGACAGATCCTGGCTCTAACTGTTTATCTATGGCTCAGTCCCCCCTACAGAAACAGGAGAGGAAATAGCTACTCCCAATGCAAGGGGCGGATGAGACATTATCTAAGGGGTAGATGGTCACCTGGCTGTTTAACGTTAAAGAAGACAGAGAGCTATTAAGTCCCATCTGCCTTACTACCCTCCCACCCTTGCCCCTCCAAAACCTGGACTCGATAGTTTGCTGGAAAGAAACTTATTAACATGTGAGAGGCTCCACTACTACTGACACGAGATGAATAATTTACAAAACCAAGAACCAAAGCCAGACCAGCTTTCATAGTAAATAAAAACAGTTCTTTGCTGTCAAAAGGAGGACTGGATCTTTGGCAGGGTCTGGTGACAAAGTAAAGCTCCATATGTGGGAAGACAGCCGTAAGAGGCTAAAAGCATCTGTTCAGATATGCCTGAGAAATAATCTGGTGTTCGCCTGGCCAAAGAAACCAGTGACTGTCCAGGACAGAGCACGCCACTTTCCACAGAGGCGCCTTGATGTGTCCTGGATTGAGGGGCAGTGAGGTGCACAGCCTTGTACCCCCGTGAGTTTGGTCACGCTGCTGGCAGAACAGTCACCCAGCGAGCCTGTCTCTGGTTAAGGCCTCCCTTCCCACTCCCCCACCCCTGTTGTTACTAAGCAGGGCTTTTCTGTTTCATCTCACTTCGCTTTTATTATGGCAAAGCCCTATAAAACTATCAAGTAGAGCTGGCTGAAAAGCAGTGTTTCCAGTGCCTTGAAAATGTAGGGGTTTAAATACATATATATATATACATATAAAATTTGGTTTTGATCCAAATCGAACAAAATCTTTTTTCAATTTTTTGAAAAGAGAGCAATTTCCAGGAAGCTAGAAGCTCCCCAGACCCTGCTGCAGCCTCCCAGTGAAATGCATGTCAAAGCTTGTCAGCTTCAGTGGGCAGCTGCCAAGCTCCAGCACCCCTGGCCTTGGGGCAAATCTACCAGGTGCATCTGCTGGGGAGCCAGAGACTCGTACACACCACATTTCTCCTGTCCTGGAAGAGATCTGCCAGGAGTACAGATGGGTTTCCTCAAGCTCTCTTCCTCAGGCATGGGGAAAGTCAACTGTGCTTAGCACGGTTCCAGCAAAACAAGCCAGGCTCGATGCTTCGTGGGAATATTTCTGACCAACTCAGTTCCCTGGGATAAACCATCAAAGAAGAAACTTGTTGGCTGAAGAAGCATTTTCATTGCAGGGATATCTGATCCCTCCACAACGTGACTTGCCTCGCATGAGTGTCCAGCCTCAGTGATACTTTCTCGTTCAAGCTGGCTGCCAACAAATACTATCCCATATGGAAATGTCAAGGCAAGGACCACCCCACCAGTGCTAATGCTTACTGGGGTGATGTCAGTGAACGATAATTTTGAACATCTAAACTGCTGCCTTTAAAAGCAGAAGATGCTGGAAGAGTTTTATGACCTCGTTGGGTGTATCTTCCCTTCACGCACTTAGGCCCGGTGATGAGAACCTCCATAAATTGTTTGGACAACTTTTAAACAGATTCTTCTGAATGAGCCCATATGGGTATGATGAGCTGGTGAACCATAGAGCATGCTACAGCTTGGCACCACGCCTGCAGCTCCTTGCCATAAAATGGGCAGCTTTTAGACCCATTTAATCACAGTTAAAGAAGATTTTTATCTCATTTGTTCTGTGTCGTAACTCTCCCTCCAAACACTATAAACCACTGCGGCAATGCCACGAAGTCCAGGCCAGGCACACATTTTAGAGTCATCTGTCTGGCTCTCATATTTTGTTTAAATCAATATTGCACAATGAATATCTGTTTTCCACAGATTTTTTTTTTAAATGCTGCTCTTCTTCCACACACATGCTGCAGCCCTTAAGGAGGCATATCTATGCCCTAAGTTCATTGTCTCATGGTGAAATCACTGCCCTTTTCAGCCACTACATCCTTGTCGAGGACTCAGGCTGCAGGTGTCTTTCCAACGCCTCCAGCCATCTGGAAATGGTACCTATGGGAATATGTTAGGATTTCCCCTGTTCAGGAGATCCCCAAACATGGCACAAACAGCTTTACGTCACCTGCTCCTCAGCACAGAGGTTATAGGTAAGATAAAGATTGGTTTGATTTTTATCTTTCTTTTCATGTTCACCCTCCCTGTGCAGCCCAAGTGTTTCAGCACTCACATGGAGAGACTTCTGCTACTTGCTCAGATGCAGTGGGTGATACGCAAATACCTCAGCGCGATGGGTGCAGAGAGGGAAATATACTTCACGCTGATAAATAAATTAAGCAAGCAACTCCACAAGAATGTCTCCCATGACGGCTTCAGAAAGGGACAATAACACAGCCAGGTAGGTATTTATAGGCCACCTTTTTCCTTTTGCTTACATGAAACAAACCCAACAACAGCAAAACTTCCCTTCCATATTTGTCGCATTCAGTTTCGCCCCGTGACAAATCCTAAGAGCAAACCAGGATTCACTGGATGCCCCATCTTGCACCTGAGAGTGCTAGTTCCTTCTGTTCAATAGATCTTGCCTGTCACTGTACCTTAAGAGTTAAAATATCCTGATAAGCTGTAACCTCTTGAGAGAGAGGGAGAAAGACATCTGCTTTTTATTGTCACAGCCCAGCGTCTCTGTGCTTCAGTTTTGAAAATAGAGAGAAGTCCGGATAATTTATGCAATGATACACCAACACATTAAAAGGGTTATATTTTACTCTAATGAGAGAAATAAGGTATCATTTCCTTCACATGAGGACTGAAGAGTTGCTATAATAAATGCCAAATGGGCACCTCTTAATGCCTTTAAGGGCAAGGATATTATGACAGCAAAGACTTTGAGCTCTAGCTAACTATTAAACAAATTTTTACCAAAACAGATGTGGACACTGCGAGGACATCTTGGGAACTATAGGATGCAAATTTATCTGAACAAGGTTAACGAGGATGTCTGAAAATCTGTTGTGTTTCTGCAGAACTCTTTGCAAAGGGAATCCAAATGGAGTAGATGAAAAGAGCTCATCCTGACAGACAATCCACCATTAATGGCAGAGGCAGCTGGGGTTTTTACTCTTTTTCAAATCTTCAAGCAAAATCAAGAACAGCTCTGATATGTAGGTTTACCACACGACTCCTTGTCTCACCAGCTGCTATTGTGTGCTTCTTGGATGGACACATGTGAGCAGCAACATCTGCACTGCAAGAAAATCCAGTCATGGCCATACAGAATCCACAGCTAGAGGTTGCTGTGTCTTTTTTGGGGGTTGTGTCATAAGGAGAGAGGAGAAACACCAGTCCAACTTTGTCCTTTGTCCTTATTCCTCCATCAACAGCAGGGAAATACAAGCAAGCCTCCAGTTCTGCCCACCTCCGGCCCATCTCTGGCCTGCCTGGAGTATCTCTTTCTCCCTACCCCATCGGGGAGAGCAAGGCTGCACCCAGTGAAGTGGCTGCATCAACCTTGTTTGCTTGTGCTGCCTTTTGTCTAGTTGTCATCTCTCCTACACTCTCGAAGCAAAACTTTTTTGTACCAGTAGAAGGACCAAAACTCCAAGAAGAAAGGCAGGAGGAGTTTTCATCTGCAGATGGTTATGGAATTGTGTGAGGTCTGCATAAATACAAATGGCAGGAGAGCCTACCTGCAAGTGAAGGAGAGAGATCAAACGGCAGCAGCAGTGTAGGAGAGAATGTTCTGTTCCTTGGACGATTTCCCACTGGGAAAATATAACTTTTAGACAGCAAGAATAAATGGAGATCTTCATTTCTGCTGCAGTGCTAAACCTACTTTTAGCTACTGACTGGGCATGCAGAGAACCAAAGAAAAAAGCTGTGTTTGAAGAGAGGGAGAAAAACAAATGAAGGGGAAATCACCTCAAAATGTACCCTGCTCCTGCTGCAGATTCTGTCTAGCAGATAGAATAGATAGATACCATGACAGCCTTTCTGTGTAAGAGAGGTTGGTCATATATTTGCGTATTTAAATAATTGACCTTGAGAAGGACTCTAATTTATGAATTTCAGTATGATTTATACTGACCCAAAATCAAACAAGTTAAACTAGTAAAGGTCAGCACATTAAAAAAATTCATTTTAGAAACACTTAAAAATACTAAAAAAAAGGAAATAAAGGCAAGATGAAATTCCAGTTCCACTCTGCAACACTGTCTTAGAGATCACTACAAAGGTCCATTCAGCCAAAGATCACACTTGCAATAAAGGAAGTCCTCTTTATGCACTGTTAATTACTTCAGCAATCTATAAAATTAATAGCTAAGCAGACCACATTTATAGAGATTATATTTCAGATATTATTTACATTTAACAGAATATCCTTTGTTAGTAATTGCTAGATTTATGAACTGTTTGGAACAAAATGGCCACACCCGAGGGAACCTGCTTCAGTCCCACAAATGCACCGCAGACACAGACACACATCACTCACTCAGCCTGATGCTGCAGAACTGCACCGAGGGAGAGGCTTTTCACTGCCCTTTTCGGTTTTCCTCAGTTCTGCATTTTGTGCTCCTGCGAAGGAGGTGAGGGAGGACATGGCGGCCAAGCTCCCTCCCCATGGCTGGGAGACCGGAGCCGGTCGGAGGACATGGTGCTCCTCGCTGGGATGCATCTTCAGGCTCTCCCAGCCTGACACCACTCACTGCTTCTACTGGAACACCCAAGGCGCTCCCAAAGCAAAGATCTGGGCAGCTCAGACGTGCTGAAGGACATGTCTCTGCCTGCCAAACTCCAGAGGCCAAGGTGAGCCACATCTCCAGCTTCGCCTCAGAGGTCTGCCACCCACAGACAACTTTTTCAGTTTAAGGTATTCATTTTTAAGGGAAAAAAATCATGCCAATCTCTTCTTTTTTACTAGAAATCTCCATTTTGGTGAGTGTTTATGCTGCCATGGCTAACTTCAGAAGTTTGACAAGCTAGAAAGGAAATGGAAATCTTTCTGAATTAAAATAACGGAAAGAAAACGTGGTATCATCCCTTTGCTAAGACACTTGCAACCACATCCAGCCCCCGTTGGTCAGAAGCGCTGGGAGACAAGAAGGTTGTCTCATGTCACTTGGGGGAAACTGAGGCATGGAGCGGGACGAAGTGCTCTGCCCAAGGTCAAGGGGGAGATCTGTCCCCAGGGAGGAGGCTGAATTCAAGTCTTCTCATTTCCCGTGTGCTAAGGTCTGGCTCAATGACCCTCTCCGCATCTTTAGAACACAAGCTTGGAGGAGACGGAGCGAAAAGCCTGTTTTCACTGTCCCCCATGTGAATGCTGCACCAGCCTCCCATCCAGCCCCAGCCTATGCTGTCAGGTTAGAAGTGCAGCCGCTCTTACGTCGGTGCTTCCCCACGTCAGGTCTCCAGAGGGGTCACGCACAGGTTGAGGGAGAATCAAAGGAGCCAGGCAGAGGGAAGACAGGTACAAGCAACGCCACGGGTGAAACCAGACCTCTGCTGTGGGCTTCGCTGAGGAGACCTGCCACACTCAGCCCTCAGCTAAAGACTCCCCCAGGCTTCTCCCTAGGTGCAGCTCCGCAAACCCGGTCCCAGCAGCCCTCCCACAGGCAGGGTAGACCAAAGGCACGGCTGCCTTGCTTTGATCTGCAGGCTGAGCCCCAAAACGAGCACCCACTTTCCTCTGCAGTAGTGCTAAGTGGGTACTGCACAACGTGTGATTTATGGGCCTCCTTCCACCTTGCTTCCCACTCACAGTATGCTCATGGAGATCAGCTGGAACGCAACACGTGCGATTTTGCCCTTCGCATCAGGGATTTTTGTCACGTAGTCATGACCATTTAAAGCACCCATATTGTATTCGGGTTTGGCCTTGTTTGGGGAAGCTGCCAAGTTACTTCCAAACTACATACCTGCCTCGTTAGCTTTTAAATTTGGTTTCCAAATGTAGCTACGTGACCTAGAAATTAACATTCATCAGGCTTTCAGAGCAGTAAAATTAGCACTTGGATATTAGCAGAAAATTAACCCCAAATGGACACAGCTGAACCAAGATTACATAAAACATTGTGATACGATGTACACATGGTACATGCAGCACTGGTCACCACATCAGCCCTGCTTTGATAACCCCCATGACAGCAAAATGAAGTGCAGAGAGAAAAACGATGAATGCTTTAAGGACCTGGCTCCTGTGGCTGCGTTTTGGGTCCACCACAGAAACCCCACAGAGAGGCTATATGGTACACAGCATCGTGCATCCTTTACCCTGGTACGAACTGTGCTAGATATACGGATCCAGGTGCAGTGTAACCACATGCTGTATGTGGTAGAAAACCTGGGGAATCTGTGTGCACAGTGCTGTGCAGGAAGACCGATTACCTTTAATACCTGTAATGGAGAATAAAGCTGGCAACGGATAGGGAGGGGACCCAAGAGCTGCTTTCCAGGTGCTCAGGAACCCTCTGCTTCACCAACCCAACCTGGTGTGGATTTGGGTTTCTTTGAGTAGATCCATGCCTGAATGGAGGTGTTCTGAGTAGAGCTTTCAACCACCAGCTCACGTCGTCCTTAAGAAATGCCACTTTCCTTTCCATGTGAAGTATTTGTGAAGCACTGTCTACACTAAAACCATTACATTTTGATCTATATAAAAGCATTTATATATGAAAGCCTTCATTAGCTCCCTGGCTGGTGGTGCCCAGGAGATGGCCACACACATGCCTTGACAGTCTGGTCAGTCTAGGTGTTAGGTCCTTGAATCTGCCTCCCCTGAGGCAGGTCAGCATCAACATCTCTGTAAGGCTAACAGAGCAGACAGATCCTTGGCTGTGGGGAGAAGGACACATCCAGCTGTACTGGTGTGTACAGGACCCACATTACTGGGGTGGGTCACCCACTCCCTTTTACAGAAACTTCTAGCAAAAAGGAGTAAAGAAAGATGTCTCTAAGGGCAAGATAAAAACCCACTTTACATTTAGATCCCTTTTCTAAATCAAGAAAATTTCTTCCTGTCAGCCTGAAATCTTCCAAGGTATTAAGAACATCTTTTGTTCTCTCTTCCCCCATCTATGATATAGAAGTAAATCTTCCTCTTCCTTAAATCTCTCTCTCCCTCTTGACTCATCTCATACATTCCTCCACTCGGAGATCCAGACTCTCATCCGTTCCAGGCCTCTTTCTGTGCCAGACTCCTTGGGAAGAATTATCTTCTCTTAGTAAATAGCTGAATTTCTCTCTTCTCCTTGCTTACTTCCCCAGATGAAGCCCACACCTTCCTGTTGGATCTATTAATTATCCTCCTGTTGCCACACTCCATGCAGGCTCCCATTTCCCTCCTGTTGCATTCAGGTTTCCACCTGCCAGATTCCCATTTCTGACAAGTTTATTTAGACTCTTTTTATTCTTTACCCCTATTATCCCCCTCCTCTCTTTTGGCTGTTATTTTTCAGATTGGACAAACTACCCATTTCTCTCATTTCAAGCACATGCGGGCGTTTCACATGTTTTATATAAACCTGTGTGCATGTGCCTGAGTTTGTATGAATATAGATGTAGGTACAAGCCAAAACTTGTATTTCCAAGCAGGAGCAAAAGCACGACAATAAATTTCCCCTTTTCATATCCACTCAACAGTAACTCCACCTAAAGAACAATAATTTAGCGAGTGAATGCATAAACCAACTCCAATTTCTTCTCATATGAAGGGCAAGTGAGGAAAGGAAGAAATAAAATTCCTCCCTTCCCCGTCTGGGCACAAAGTGCCATGGAGAAACGCGACCCTGCACACCACGCTCTGACTGAGAACCACTGAGGTGAACGGCAGCTTTTCCAACAACAGCTTCTGCGGCCCACGATCCCACCGTGACTGCTCGGACCTGACTCTGCAAGGTCCGGATGCCTTTGAAGACTGCTGATTCTCCTCATCGCGGACCGGATCCAAGGAGGCAGGTAACCCGCTCCCGACTAGCTTGCAAACTCCACTCCAGATAAGTGTCAGCTGCATCCTGGACACAAAGATTTACTTTTGGACAAAGATTATAAATAGCTTGCTTTAAAGCAGCAGATAAAATCAGTTGCCATTAACCATTTTTAATAGCACGCAAGGCTTTAAAATAGCAGTTGAAGGAAAGAGTAATTAAAGACACAAGTATATATGGTAACCAGGATAGAGTACAGCTCTGGGATTTGCCGAAGACAGATATTCATTTCATCTGGCTTCTTTGCTAGAAATTTCCTAGAGGACATACAGTGAATGCACTTGGACTTCAGTACAGTCAGTCATACAGGGCCACATGGAAAATGGCTCTTTACAGGAAAAAACAGGAATTTATACAAGATCTGAAACGTACATAAAGTGTTGATTTGTATGAAAGGAAACATATTATGTGAAAAGGAAATTCTTCAACTAAAGGGAATTACTCATGGAGCTCTTCAGTGTTGGGTATTGGGAATCTTGCCAGGTATTCTCATTAAGACCATGGCATGTAATGTAAGAAATGTGCTAATGAAACCTGCTGATGACCCCAATTTCAGAGATACTCTAAACAGAGAGGAGAACAAGAAGGTTAACATGAACTGGATGATCCTGAGGTAAGAAGTCACAGAAGATACACAGAAATTTGTGGTGCGAGGTGTGAGGCAACACATCACTGTAACCCCACTGAAGCGGAAAGACCCGGGAGCTCTGAATAACACTTCCAGTGGACGGATGGAAGTAGTAACACTATTGTGCTGAGCGTCGTGTCCAGCTGTACTTAAGGAAGGTAAATTCACAGGGCAGCATCTGACAGGAAGGACTCTGGGATCAGCAGAAGAGGGAAGCGCTTTCAGGAGCAGAAACCCACAGAGGATGGCCGACTTCCAAGGAGAGCAAAGACACCTCTTGACTGCAGTCTTCACACTTCTCCAGTGGCAGGAAAGGAGAAGAGCAAATAAGCGAAAAAACAGCACTGGAGCATGGGGATATGAATGGGCTGAGAGGAAATCTGGGCTGTAAATTAGAAGGTTCAGTGACAGCCTTGCACAACGAGCACACAGGCAAACAGCCCTTAACTGATTTCAGGGTGGAGCTTGCACAGTTGGTGAACATTTATGGGATTTCATTCTCTAAGATAGTAGTGGCCTGGCCTGCTAAATACTTTGCAGCAGTTCAATACTCAATCTATTTTAAATACTAAAATTTCCCAAACTGAAGTGTTTTTCCCTTGCTTTGTTAATTGTCTCTTCTCCAAAATTGACCTCCATAAGAGAGGAAAGGCCTCCCTCCCAGGGTGAGCCCCATTGAATGTTGTACTTCTTGAGTCTAACACCTGTAATGACCAGTACATTAAAACGAGCAGGCAAGTTACTGAGGCAAAGGAAACAGCAGTCAGCGACAATCGCTCTTCCTGGGTAATGAAAGCTGACTGGTAAATTTTTGTAGCCCAAATCAAATGTGGTTTAAATGGAAAAATGGGCTTAAAGTACATAGGACAGAAAAGTTTGAAGAGCCTCATGCTCTGCCTGGGAATAATAAGACAAAAGCTCTAACACACTGCTAAACATAAAAATACTTGTTTTGATCATCAGCCCATCCTTGAAGGACCAGAATCTCCCCTCACTGATACCAGTTTTCACTGATGATGGGATCTGCAGGGTCACCTGAAGCCAAGCGTTAGCTGTATGCCCCATGCTTCAAAGGCGAGAAGCAGCTCTGGAGTAGGACATGCACCACAGGGACAGGAGGATCTGGCTGGGAAGCGGTGCCATTCTAAAAGGCCCTGAAAACAGTTTGCGAGAGGTCCCAACAACAGGGAACACGTCGAGGCTCTGTGTCTGCAGCTACATTAGCACTAGCAAGACATTAAAATCGAAAGTGAGAAGTGTCAGGAAAGGAGGTGGTAAGAAGCCAATGCTGGGCAAGGTTTCAACATATAGAACAAGTCCAAACCGCCATCTTTCCATGATTTGACATCTTAGAGGGAAATAGACTTTTTTTCTGCTTTTAAAGAAAAAACATTCCCTGCAGTGAACGCAGCCTAAATATCCCAGCATCCTGTTATTGTATCCAGTCCAGGAAGCAAAACCGAGGCCCCGGGTCTGTAATTGGGGCCACATGGACGTCCCCGCACTCGCTCCGGAATGCCCTGACTTCAGCAGCCCAGCCACGCTGCTCCAGGTGAGAGCTGAGACGAGGTGCCCCAGCAGCCCCTTTGCTGCGCCCTGGGGCAAGTAATCCTGACTCTGTATCTCAGTTCCCCATCTGCAAAACAGGGGTAATCATCCTGCTCTCAGCTGCTTAGAGGCTCGTCAGGGCAGGGAATGTGTTTGCTAGATGAACGTGCAAGAGGACCTCAATTTTGGCTATGGCAACTGAGTGCTACAGTAATTATACATCTAATAGAAAAAAAGTCATATTATATAAATTATTATAATCAAGAATCAGTGGCTTTTCTCCTGAAAAGTCCCAGCACTTAGAGTTTTCATGTTTTTGTTTTTGGAACAGACTAATCACTTTCACATCATAAACAAATAATAGTTTTAATAGATACCACATTTGTGGAACTTTTACAGCTAACAGGCAGCAAAGCTCTTGTCGTCCACAGGCTTTCTTTTTTTTTTCTTTTTTTTTTTTTTTTGCTGAAATAGCAAAATATATTCTGTAGTAAATTAAGTGCGATTCACGTGGCATTTTGTATGAACGCACTGTGGATGTGGCCTATGCAACAAGCTTTGTTAGAATTCTGTAGCCCTTATGTTCCATTTTTGTGCTTATAATTCTAAATATGTTTTTGCTGCAATTTCACATAAGGAACAACAGGGGAGCCTTTCTCTGTCTAATATCACACCTATGAATTCCCATCAATGCAAGTAACAGATGGGGAGGAGTCAGCTGCCCTGCCATCCACATGGGCTGCGTGCTTCCACCCCACTCGAGGGCAGAGTAAGTGAGAGCAGAAGCCAACCCTCCTCAAGGCATGTGTAAACTTTCACAGGCGAGTTCAACTCCTGATGAACCTTTAGGACTCATAAATTAATATGTCTGCTTTCCCGGGCTACCTTGCCTTTCCCCGTTGTGCCCATGCCCACCCTGGTCTCGGACAGCGGCCAGGAGCAGCTGCCCAGCGTGCAGGAAGCAGCAATAACCCCCGGTGGGATGACGCTTGGGGAATCCCCGTGGCTGAGGTGGCATCACCCTGTGCTAGCTCAGCTCTACCACTGAACTACCCCATTACTTTTTTTGCTTTATTTGGTATCTCTGCACCTGTTTGCAAAAAACAGCTCTCTGTAGAAAGGCTCAGCTTATAGTGACTCAGTCCAAAGAAAGGCTCTGTTGAATGATTTTGCTTATCAAGCCCAGAAATCCCGGCTACAGAACCTCTTCTGCTGTGAAAAAACCCAGCACTTCAAGTCATATGTGCCTAACATAAAACATACTGGGCTGAGAGGCCCAGAGAAAGGTGGTGGAGACAAGATTAATGGCTTTAACTGGGAGTGAAATCCAGTAATTAAGTAGTGACCCATGACACGTGAGAAGCAGTAACAGTTTGTTGACCACAAGAATGATTGCTCAGAGCGCCTTCTTAATGTTGTAAATGTGAAAATGATTTACAGCACGACCAACAGGGAAAAAAAAGCAAGCTAGCAAGCAGACACGATTGACATTAGTAATTGTTCCTGACTGCATACATATGTGGAGGTAAGAAAGTAGAAATACTTTCGGTGTGTAGCATGGTAGCACTATATCAAAATTGCTAACAGCAAAGGACTCAAACTCCTTGAGCTGAGATGATTAAAAAGCATGCAAACACCATTCATAACACTGAAACAAACAAGAAGCCTGAAAGGGATGAAGGCTCCACTTCGGTTTTCAGCAGGGCTTATTTGCCTTCAATCCAGAGCTGTAAGCGTACCAGAGCCCTGTGGACAGAGTTAAAAACAAATGATTAATACCCAGTACAAGTCTCGGTGCACAAGCTGCTCCTTCTGAAGAAGAAGTAGGAAGATGCCCAGGGGATTTTGGCAGCATCTGCAAGCATGAGTTGGTTCAGATTTAGCAACAGTGAGATCTAACTGGAAGTCAATAGAGAACTAGCAAAGCGTTTGAGAAGGACACGATGCTTGTCCTCCAGTGAACTTTGCTCACTGGCATGCTGAGGATGGTGAAGTCCAGCCCTGCAGTGGCATCTTTTGTGGTCCTGAGAGAAGATGCGAACATCAGGATATCCCAGCTTCCTCTTTGCTTGTAAAATAGGAAGACAATCGAGCCTTCTTCCCCTTGGCCTCAGCCGTTCCCGCTGGTAGTTCACCAAGGCAGGGATGGTCTCCTACAGCCTGGCCCAGGGTCTGACAGGCTCACAGAGCAGGATGAAGCCTTCTCTTTCTTCCCATTGCTTTATGCTGCTACCAGGAAAGAGGGTTTGTGCTGCCCAGGTGTAAAGAACCAGAGATCTGCTCTGTGCTGTTTTGGAAATGTTCCCGTTTCTGTCAGAGAAATGGCTCTGCAGCTTACAAGAGAGTTTGGTAAAATGGTAATGTTTTCTCCTTTGTAAACACATGGAGGACTGGAGAATAGTATCCTTTACAGCCACTTTTTTACTACCTGAACCTCAGCTTTGCTGTCCTTCTGTACGTGATCACAACTTGCTGGGTCAAGGCAAAGAGGTTTCTGGATAGAGCAGGGCTATTCAGTGCATCCTGGGGAGACACCACCCCACCCACACCCAGGCACCCCCAGCCACCAGCCCTTGGGATGGCTCACCCAGATCCCGTGCAAAAAGAGACCTCATCACATTTGGGTTGAAAACCAGGTACAAAGACCCTTCAAACTGGCACTGTTTAGACCTGAGATTTTATGCAGACTTTAGTCAGGTTATTAAGACCACCATCAACTGATGACAAATGCACAAAGTCGGAAAAGAAACAGGGTCTCTGATCTAGCCAGTTGCCATGGCTTGCATTGCTCATGCCTTGCAGTGCCGAGACCTGTGCCTCCCTCCCCTGCCTGTCAATCTCAACGGCACTGGATTGCCACGCAGCAGCCCCAGCTCAGTGCTGCTCTTCTCCCCTCTCCTCTCCAATGCAAGGCAGTGGAGGAGACGTCGAGCGGACAGGAGCAGGGGCCATAATGAGGCTGAGCAGAAGAAAGAGCAGGGCCTTGCTTCAAGCGTAATTATTTTCATGCTTGGCTTTTTCGGCACCACTTAATCCCTCTGTTCCACGATCCCCTGTTAAAAGATGGTAGGTTTTGTTGTGTTTTTTAATATGGTCATAACCCCATTTTATACAGAAGGGAAAATTCTGACTCCCTGTGGCTTTCATGTACTTTCTGATTGGTATAATTCAAACAATATGATGACTCAACTTGACGTCGTTTCCTGGCTGCAATGGGGCTTGTGGTAATCGAGAGTTTAAACTTTATTGGGGCGCCTGATGGAGCAGCAGCAAACACCACAGAGATCCCTAATGAAGACCAACAGCAGACAGGCTGGCAAACTCAGCCCAGCAAGGACACTTGTTACCCCGGGTAGGAGCCATCTGGTCAGGCAAGCCACCCAAAAAGCTGCCATCTTCACCCGATGAGATTCTGCCACGCAAAGGGCCCCAAGCACAATGCACGGAGACTGAAAACAAGCCAGCCCCACTCCCACCACAATGTGCAAGAAGAAAGTAGAGGTACGAAGCATCTATGCTACTTTCCCAGCACCCTGGAAGTTGGCTTTGTGCCACCGCAAAGCCATTGTGAATTCTTCTCTTAATAATAATTCTCAGAGCATGAGAAGAGTCAGTGTTTTGTTCCAGTGAGGACAAGAAGCATTGCAGTCTGGTTTTAATTACAATTAGAAGGACAACCAAAACTTGAAGAATCAAGGTTGAGAAGAAAAAAGGTGAATGACAAATGGTGTCTTGGAAGCGCAAGACGTCGGTGTGCCATTGCGTTTGTGCATGTTTCCAGCCAGAGGCATCGTAACACAAATGCATGTCTTTGCGTCGGGTGCATGCACATCCCTGTACACGCACACGTCTAAGAGGCAGGGCTGGTAGCACAACCTATTATTAAGCTTGCCAAACATTTCCAATTATGAAGCCCTGTTTTCAATTGCTAATAACTTTATTAAACATAAACCAGTTGGGCTGCAGTTTTCAATGCCAAGTGTCTGCCTTGGGCTACATTTTTTGTTATGCCTTCTTTTTTTTAGCCATCAGCCAAAAAAAAAGTTTCAGCTGTTTCAGAAAAGATGGCTGGGAAAAGACAAGGGCTTGCAATACAAAGAAATCCTTGCAACCTTGTCTTGCAAAGGTCTAGAGTCCTCCTGCTTTAGAGAAAGGACTGGAAATCTGTGACTGGTGAAAAATCTCGACAAATTTGACAAAGCAAAATTGCTCTGAAATATACCTAAGCAATACCTCTTGCGTCTCTGTGACTCCATCTTTCCTGAGCACGCTTCAGCCTTTTGCCCTCCTGCCCATGGCAGGACTGTTTGGGACCAATCCACCATAGCCCAGCCACACTCAGACAGAGAGGCAGAGAACCTGGTTTTCGTTCAGCCCAACTCTGCTAGCAGCCATCATCCCTCCCTTCCCAAAGACAGCCGTCCTCACTCCAGTCTGGCACCCCGCTCTCCGTATTCCACAGGCTGCATTTTTCAGTCCCAACCAGGAATGCAAAGCAAGGTACTGTGTAAAAACGTAGTCCTTCCTTATAAATCCATGTGATAGCAAAGATGTGTCTTTGCCCCTTCTCCCCCTGTGCAGCAGTACCTTCAGGATCCCTGGAGTTTGCCCACTTATTAATATCACTAACACTCACATCTGTTTCAGATTGGTTTATGTGGATGGGATTTAATAACAAATATGTTCTCCATTAATGCTAGCCCTTGCCGTGCCTACATTCACTAACAGGCTTACGTATTTTCCGATCAGATCAGATGTTCTCTGTGGTTTGTTTGTCAGATTTTCTGTTTGGTGACTTTCTTCTAGCAAATCAGGTCTGAAATGTAAAACATGCAGAGTAGCATGGAGCCACCAGCACCGCGGGTTCAGAGAAAACAAAGCCAGACAGGCATCCTGCACTTCTCCTGGATTTACAGACTTCTGGTCTGATATATATATATGTAAACACTCTTTGCTGCCCCATGGGAGGTCCATGTTCCCCCTTGCATCGCACTCCTGCAAGATGCTGGACATGTGGCAAATGACACTTGTGTACTTCTGGGACTCAGACAAGACCTTCAACAGCATGGAAATACAGCCAAAAAGTTCATTCATACAGGCAGGTGTGTGAAGATTTTGGCCTGACAGGACTATAAACAGAGGGTGCAGGGTTCTCAGCAATCATGTTCCCTAAAGGGCGAAGAAATCAATGAAATAATCCAGGTCTAAATCCTCTAATATCTACATAAAAGACCTAGGAGAAATGCTAGTGTTCACAGAGGATCATAAAACTGGAAATGCTGTGAAAAGCACTGGAAAGGAGGAAAAGAAAACAGCGAGCTTCTCATGGCGTTTCAGGTGGGACTTCCCACCCACAAGCCTGGAAAGAGAGTTGGACTGAAATGACACAACACTACGGTTGCTGCTATCAGACAGGGAGCTGGGACATGAGGTTGAACCTGGAGTCAATATAGCTCAGAAATATTCAAGAGACGTAAGAAGCCAGAGATGGGAAAATCAGGAGCCCTGCAGTGGGGCCAGAAGCTGGTAGATAGGAAGTGGTAATGCAAACACAGCGGCTTCCAGCAAGGCAAACATGCTCTTATCAATGAAGAATAACACATCGGTGGATCAAAAGACAGATACACAAATACAGGTGTTACCACACTTCAATAAGTACAAAATGCCAAAGCTGATTCTGCTTTCTGGGGAAAATACATCACCCCATGATGTACTAAAATTACAAGTGCTCCCGCAGTGGTGATTTTGAGACACCACCACCTCTCCCACAATCCCTTTCTCACAGACAATTCCATTTAATTGTGGTAGGGAGAAAAAGCCCAGAAATATGTTTTCTGAAAAAAAACAAACTATCTTTTGGAGCAAAAGGGTCTGACCAAAGCTTATCATCCCAGCAATGAACACACAAACCCCAGCACAGTAGCAGCAGAATTCAGAGGCAAATCCATCAGCTCCCACCTCATACATTCAAGAGGCCCACAGGCAAACCCACAGCAGGTTAAGACACTGAAGTATTGTCTGAAAAAGCAGTTTTCTTTTTTTTCCCTTCAGGGTGAAAGCTCTTCTTCCCCCAGACAAGGTGTGCTCAGAGTCAGCCAGCAGGATTCAGCTCCAGTGATCCTGCAAAACCTGGCCTGTGAACACGCATTTCTGTTTTGCTCTCAAGCAGCTATCGCAGCGCTGAGCAGGCTGAGGGTCCGAGCTCAAACACCGGTTAGAGATGCTCAGCTTGCGGGTAACCTGACAGAAGGAACTGGAGTTTCTTGGAGAAGCTCCTTGCTTTTCTAAACTCATGTCTACACAGGCAAGAGGAAATAGACAAAAATTTTCCCCTTCTCATCTTTTGAGTTGACCAAACACAAGCCAAGACTAATCCAGAACTCTTACAGCCACCATACCTTGGACGCTGTCTCAGCTGACCACCAGACCTGGCTACGGACAGGTTCACCTTCCCTGACTGAAGTTGTGCTGATCTCCTATTTCACAGTCCCAAGGGATGTAACTGGAAATCAGGGAGAGCTGCTGTTCCCCTGCAGACGCTTCCGCCACAGACCTTGCATGGTGCAAGGTGGAGACCGGCAGAGACTGAAACAAGCACCCAGAGCCGGATTAGCTCTGCAATGAGGAGCCAGCAGTGAGGGCCCCAGTGCTGGGCGGTGTGCCGTGCACGGATGCTCCCACCACAGCCATGTGTTCTGCAGCAGCTTGGTCCCAGGGGAAGCACAGCCCACGGAGCTGGTCGTGAAGAGCGGCCCGCTGGGGCTGCTGCAGACAGAAGAATGCGCATCGTCACCACGAGGGAGAATTTAACCCGGCTCCCTCATCCTTCAAATGCCAGGTGGGAGGTTTGACCCTGGGCAGCAGATCCAGGGACCGTCCCACGGCGCAGGCACACATGTGCACATGCAGAGGAAGATGAAGTGCTTTTGCCTCTGACCCCAAGCGAAATGGCAAGCCCCACTCGGCCGGGGTATTCCAATACCCACTTAGCGTTTGTAAGCTGTCCTCTGGGTAGGATTTCCAGGCACATAGCGTCATATCTTTCACACTTTTTGAGCAGGGCCGTAAATTACGGTGAGATTCCCTGTAAATGCAGCCCGATCAGGCCGTACTCCTGGCGCCTGCTGGGTTGTTGTTGTTGCTGTTACAGCTACAGCTCCAAATGGGGAACGTGTGATGTACAGCTGGGGAGGGACTTTTGTAATTGCTCAGCGAAGCGGTCACAAATAGGAAGAAACTGCAGTTTCCTACAATATTTAGCATTATATAGGCCCACAGCAGTGCCACACTTTACTTCTTCATTTCTCGCATCCCCCTTTGAGAGCTCTACCCCACTTCATCATCATAAACATGTCAACAATCAGTCCCCGTGGAGGGCTCTGCTGTTTGTTCTTTGGCTCACATGGAGAAAGCATGTCCCTGCGCCAGCCCCCAGCACACATTTCTCCACGCTCAGAGGGGATGGAGTTGGAATGTGGCCATCTTGTGGCTCCCGGACC
>Ga0181612_180794_pt1 | contig 21168 bp, 11 predicted proteins | sample HoacroProtozoa21_FD_119630 | JGI IMG/M metagenome (GOLD analysis project Ga0181612, IMG submission 119630) | Hoatzin crop microbial communities from Cojedes, Venezuel. Combined Assembly of Gp0051906, Gp0051904, Gp0051908
GAGAAAAATGCAATCTGACCATTTCTCCCCCCTCCAGTTCCCAGGTCACTTACGAGGTCACCTCGAGGCGCTTCCTGATAGTCTGCTGAAAAGCAGGACATCGAACTTCTTGCGCCGTTGCTCTCACTGGCTTGCCGTGGAGGCTGTGCATATTGCCTGTATGTAGCACTCTTCGGGGTCCAGCGAAACAGATTGATTGACTCACGAACACAACGCTCAATATCAATCTCTGATCAGGGATTTAAAGAAGAAAACAAGAAATATAAGCATGAAAAATCAGTAAAGCCAATTAACCTAGCTATGACATTGTTAAGTACACATATATCCATCTATACCTCCGTCTCTCTCCCCGCCCATAAAGGGCACGTAGTTTTCAAAAACATTTTCCCATTAAAAAAATATTAGAAATTTTAAATGAAAAATTAGCAAAGACATTATAAGCATTAATTTTACCCCTAGTTATGTATGGCAATCTAAGAGAAGTGTAACAGAACTTTCATCAATGCAAAGACAAGAATATAAACAAAGTCTAGTCATTGTAAGGCATCTTCATTAAAAGTCTTTGCAAGTCAGACTCTTGACTCTTAAATATAAGTACATGCAGCACATCAAAAGTACATTTCATGTAGTGTATGAACATCAGGATTTTTGGATTAACTGAGTGTCTTATCTGTCAATAAATACTGCTACGAGCCAGAATGAAAGCTTCCAGTTGTTGAACTTTGTGCAGCCTGCCATTTTGACAAACCTATATGTTATCTGTTTGGTGGAAGACAGGAGTTCTCAACACTAATTTGTGCTTGATGGCAAACAAAGTAGATTTATTTTGGAGCTTTTTTTTTTTTTTTTTAATAAAAAGTACAGTCCAAAACCCAACCAGACACTCACAGTGAAACATTCTGGCTGAAGGAGTGAAGTGCCGTGTGTGACAAAATAGTACTCAAATTAGGAGGAAAGCAGAAATGGGAAGCATCCTAAAATAAGTTGTGGTCAAATAAAAATCACCAAAGCATAACGAAAAACATATGCAAGAGAAAAAAAAAAACTATTACAAATATAATTTTTTAAATACTAAGTATCCCACATGCATCTACATTCTAATAAGATGTAACATAAAAGTCATTTACTTTTCTATCACTATAAAAAGACTGGTTAGTTTTGCATCTCCTGTCTGCAGTCTCACGAAGACAAAAATTATCCAAGTTTGCTTTTTACGACACAGTGTAGTATGTTAGACAAACAATGGGTACATTAGCACTTCTTTTTTGCATCTGTCCCAAGCATCTTGCATGATTCATTACAGCACTCACAATTTAGAAGACTGAAGCATCAGCTTCCACAAAGAAAACAGAGGCACTATAGCCAAGCTTTATCTGTATGTTTATCTCAAACCGATTTGATGCATTGCCATCAATCCTTCATTGCCATCAACCAATTTGATGCATTGCCACCTATCATCAGGGAGTCACTCCAGAAACCTCAGTCACTAGCAGGGCCGTGAGTGAAAGACGCTGAAATTGAAGCTTGGGGCAGAATATTCCAGTTAGATACTTACTTTGTTTAAAATCTGAATGAATGATGTGATCTATTAATCTCTCATTCAAAAAGCTGTCCGTATTCAGGTAGGATACAACCTGCAGCATAAGCTTTAATTCCACTGAAGACAATATGCTTGTGTGCTATCCTGGTTCTGAAACTCTGAAAAATCTGGGACCAAAGCTATGATTTACCCAATTTTAATTCTAGCTCTAAAACCTTTTTGTGGATGTGAAAGTATATCACAATTTTCCTTAACCATATCACATTCCCTAACTACTTGGAATAATACTTGCCAGAGATAAATGGACAAAGTGTTGTCTCAACAGTAACTAACAATTTGTCATTCTGTGATGAAAGCATTAGATTTTTCATTTTTAATATACTGTAATGGAAGGTTGTTATTTAGTATCATTGCCATGGATAATCCACGCAACTGGAGAATTTTACACAATTTCTAAATTCGGGTAAAGACAGCAGATGCCTTTTACAGCTCAGAATACACTCTGAAGCATGGTCGTTACAGTCACATTTTCTCTACATTTCATTTATAACAAGTTTGCAATTTCAGTTCAAGACTGTAGTACATTCATTAGTTGTTTTTTTTTTTTCCTGTGATGAGACTGCTACAACTGTGAGTTATAGCCCTGTCTCCTGAGATTCTTAGCTAAGGAAACATTAGCAGTACTTTTGTAATAAGTGAGATAAATGCTGAATTTCGCCAGTTAAAAAAAAAAAAAAATCTGAACAACAGCAATTAATAGCATGAGAAACATTTGGTTGTGACAGGGCATAACAGCCTACAAATATCCGAAATTGAAAACAGAGAACTGGGGGATGGAATAGGAACACTATGTACAGCAGAAAGTTATGAAAAAGCTGAAAGCAGAAACTGAGATTGACAGAGTTAAGCATTGAGAAAGACTATCAAAATATTTTTCCTAGAAACAAGCTCTGTAATTCCAAAAGGATTCCATTTAGAGAACTGGAAAATGCAGCAGTGGGTTTCCCTAAAAATGATAAACAGTTCTCACACATCGGGGTGCAAGTAAAAATATGCAGGAGTTTGTTGTTCTGTGATTCTTGGTTTCTCATTTCTTCTACGCAGCATTTCAGGAGGACAATGGCCATGGCTGAAAATGAAATTCCATAGAACAAGAGAGAATCTTAAATGGTATGGGTGGGAGGCCATCAAAAGCCTAACACCAATTTACAGTCTGCTGATTAATTGATCTGCTTCTAAGTAACGCAAAATAAAAATATAGCAAGCAGATTGTGCTTTCCACAAATAATAATAATGAAAAAAATGTATGCACACAGGCACATGTATGCATACATATGGGAATGGTCAACCTTTATCACTCATAGGGGAGACAAGACTACTGGTGGCGAAAGAATTTACTCACATTCTTTTTTTTAAAAACAACTAGTTTCAGGATACTGGAATTTAAAACTACACTAAACTGGTGTAAATATTTACAGAATATTTATTAGTCACATTGCATGAACAGGCTTCACACTTGAGTAACCTCCAAGCCCATCTTCACCCTTTGTTTGAAACTTCAGTTTAAGAAAAAACACTTCTCATCAGTAACTAAAATGCAGTGCAATCTTTTGCAGCCTTGCTCGATAAGATCTTTTCTCCTCCTTTTGGCTAATAAGTAAGGGTCTGCTGTGCTACTTCAATTCTGATTTCTTCCCATGCCCTTTCAAATATATGACAAATGAGTCAGTCTCTGAGTAAATGTCCATCTTTTGTTATTGCACCAAGACTTTGCATTCACACAGTATTAATCCTGCTTAAACTCTTCCTGCTCCCAAATAACTGTGGTACAAGCCAGAAAGCATTAAAGCTTACACATTATTAAAAACATACTGTTGGTATGTCAGAAGTGTAAATATATCAAGTCAGTGCCTAGATTCCTGAGCAGGACTATGAACAAATGAACAGAGAGTACCTCACCAGGATGCCAGACGACTTGACCTGTGCAAACAACTTAGAAGAACATCCTTCCATAAGCAGGCTCTGCATAAATCTCAAGGCATCATCAAGAAGTGAACAGAAACATTTAGAAAGGAGAGGGAGGGCCTGTTCACTCATGGAGATGTGCATATAACACCTATCTGCTCTCCAAGATCCCAACACTGGGATGTTTTGCAGTTCAAAAAGCACATGCCTGCTGATTTTATTCATACAAATTATTTTGCTGGAAAATCTGTAACGACAACGTGCTGACATAACATGGTGTCATTAACTGTGAAGTGTGCACTGAAAAAATTTATGCCTGACTTTAAACATAGTACAAATACTATAAAAATAAGTTCTCATTTCAAAATTTAGTACATCTTCAGGCAGTCTGGTTTTCAAAAGTCCAGAGCACCTGCATTTCAAAAAGCCACAGTTGGCACCCAAGTACCTAGGAACTAAAAATCACAAGTTTCATTTTGAAACATTGGTTTTAGGAGTTCTGGCTCAACTGAGCTATTTTACAGTCAAGCAGCAAATAAGCCTTACAGGAAACAATTCTATGCTGCAGCTAATTACTCCATTACTTGGCATCAAATGCCTTTTCCTGAGGTTTCTAAATATGCAAATAATGAGGGAATTGAAACAGGCGGAGGTGGGGAAGTAAACAAAAAGTGATCTAACATTAATATCCTGGTTTTGCCATGGCCCTATCCTAACAAACAAGCTTAGTGAAATGTTTTCCTCCTTTTCTGAACTAAACCTCCTGGTTGCTCCAAGATGTTATTCATTTTGCTCTGTTCATGCCTAAATTATCACTCCCTACCAATCTGCTGCCTCCCTCTGTCAATAGCATGAACAGAAGAGGATGGTTCAGCCTGACATAGCTGCTTTTTAAGCTACATAAATTTAGTGTTTATTATTATAGATACAGGAGAGAAGTAGACCACACTTGAAACAGATGTTATAAAGAAAGCATCAGTCTAAAAGCAATACACCTGTAACAAAAGCACACAGAATGTTTTATTTTTACAGTAAAACTGGATGTGCATACGTTGTTCACAGCAAGTGAAAGCAAGTAATGGAGAAACACATAACACGAATGGTTCTTTCTTAATGAAAATGTACACAAACCAAGTCTTTGTGTGCAGTTAATCAATTCCAGAGCCCTCTCCTTGGGTAACAGGACACCAGCTAAGAAATTTGGCCAAAATAAACTGCATCTGCATTTTGGAAACAGCCCAGAATTTTACGGGCTTGGTTTGACCTCTCCATCACAAATACTTTATTCATACCCTGCCACGTAACACCAGCTTTCACCGCACAGCCACATAAATAAGACCAGAAAACCTCTGTGCTATAAAGCTGCAAAGCTGAATAGGTCAGTCAGTTCAATCTCATGACCCCTGCTCTCAGAAGAAATAGCGGTGAAAGGCCAGAAACTTCTACTTTTCTGACAACATACAAAAAGTTACACTAAGTCTAGATATTTAAAAGGACAAATCTGGGCAGAGAAGTGACATTTCTACCCAACATCTCTATATCTATGGCTGCTAGAAGGTTACTATAAATCAAAAGGTCAATGCAAAATTATTCTTTTTATGTAATTTATTTCATATGTTACAGGATAGTTGTGTTACTTCGTTGTTTTGTGGATAGTAATTTACTCTTACGTATGCACATCAGCATCCCTTTCAGTGCATCTTTGGACTAAATTTCAAAGGCAACATAAATATCAGTCATTAATTTTAAAACTCTTCAGCTAATACAATAGAAGTCTTTGTTCTTCTTTCTACATGGATGCAAAGTGTGCATCTTTCAAGAGCTGCTGGGAGGACAAATGCTGTCAATCAAGCAGCCATCATTTTTTTGGTAATACAGCAGATGAACAGCAGTTGCACTCAGCTAGAAAAATGACTGGATGCAGAAAAAAGGAACAAACTATCGTACTATGTCTTCAGACAGATTGCATGTTGCACAGCTGTAATAAGGATCAGTAATTTCAATGCTGCACTGACAGGCTACCATGCCTGAGAGCACATTACTCTACAATTCTTTTAGTTATCTTGAAATAGAAAAAAAATCTCTAGATAGTTCTCCACAGTCAATATTGTTTACTACGTTTGGATGGTATTGCTGTTTTCAGTGTACATGCGACCAGTTATCTTGCTGTTGGACAGAAAGACAACAATTTAAACTATTCTTGAGTCTGAATGGCCACAAGCAGCAGTTACTGTATAAAAAATGAAATGTTCCAGGCCCTTACTTCCTGAAAGCACATCAGTCACCTGCATCAGGGTTCAGAAACACTGGGAAGAGAAGGACTTCTGTTTTCATGTAATGAAATCACATGCAATGTCCAAAGAGCAGAAAAAGAACTTCTTGATCTCTTGCTTTCATCCATAAAGGAGATGTTGGAGTACCGAGAAATTAAAAATGTATCAAGAGTTCTGTAGCAGAGGGTGTTATGAAGATAACAATTCAAGTAGGAATGACATAATAAATATGAGATACTGACACTTCTGCTGAGACCAACAGTAGGTATGTTTGCAGCCTGTGTATGAATTAGACAAGCTGAGAGTTACGGAAAGTAGAATTATAATAGTACCTGCAGTTATGTAGTCATCTGGAGCCATTCTAGCAACACTCAAAGCAGTGAGGAACAGAGAGAAGCAGCAGTAAACATTGAGTTATTCCCTGAGACATTAGACTGCATAAAGGACAAACGTGAATCCTTTTCTCAGTCGTGATTGTAAAAATTACTCTGACTCAGCAGTTTAGTGAAAAGGTTTCATAAAGAATGCCTTCTAGTATGGAAACGTGATGTTGTCCTGCGCTGATAATCATGAGCGGCGAAGACACAGGATGATGAATGGCTGTACAAGGAGTACAGGTTTACTGTAAGTGAACCACCAAATGCCACGTGCTATGTCTTACTGAGAAAGAAGACTAAAACAGATTACAAAAAGACTGTAATGTTGACTAAGCTCTAACAGGACAGTGTGTTTTAACAGTTTTATGGGGTGTGCCAGGGCTGTTTAACCACAGACATTTCCACAAACTTACAAAATGTTTACATCTGGACCTAACATCAGATAAGGTTACTGGCCAACAACAGGTGGCCAGGAATTCATACTATATAATGGAAATAGTCAGATGGAGGCTACTACGCAAAAACTGAGATACACAAGAATAAGGGGAAATAAAGCAGATCAGCAGAAGAACGAACATTATTTCACAGCTAGATGATAACTATCTACAGAAGATGCATAAATGGACAGCTCTACGAAATTGCAGGGATCAGCTCACAGGAGAAAACCAAGGAGATGAGAAATTTGTGCCACCAACACTACGTCCAACAACATTCCATATTTGAAGGAAAAACATATTTTTGGATTTTCTGTGTGGTATGGTTTGTTAAAATCTTTCTAAAACTGACTCAACAGACATTTAGCAACCTCAAATACTAGTTCATCTTACCCCCTTTATGCTAAATCTGTGTTTCACAGAAGTAATATGCAAATCCTGAAGCTCAGTACACATTAGTAAAGAGCATGCTGTTTTCTAGCTAGGTGGTAACTATGAGCCACTTCAGCTGTTTCCCAGACACAACAGGCATAAACTTGTAAAAAACTCTACAACCAGAAACTCTGACCACACGAAATGCTTATAAAACTGAGCAATCTCTAAAGTGCCATAAGTAGAAGACCTTTGTATTATCATACCTCTCCTCTTCTTAGTCTTAAGGATATATTAAAGGAAATAATATGAAGTAACTTGTAATTTCTGTTTTTGAAATAAGACAAAAATTCAAATAACTTTCAAAAGGAGTACCTGTCTCCATGAGAAAAGGATCAAAGCCTCTAATTTGACCCGTTTGTTCCTGGACGAATAATGGAAAAACTTTGGGTAAAGATTAATATAGACATGATATCTAGATCTGCCTAAAGAGTATCCTGAACCACGTAACACCCACAAAATACTACAGAGCAAGAAACATATTATTCAAGACTGAAATGTTATAAATTTCCTACAAATACAGCAACTGGAAGGATAATAACCATCTCACTTACGTACCCATGCTTAAATCTGCTTTAATTTCTAAACAAAAAAGCTCTTGCCACTTGGCACTACAGTAGACAACTTACTGAGGTGCAAAACTTTCAGTGTTTACCATTTGTCAAGTCTATGGAAGTGTTTCACTGTGCAAAACTAGTAGCTTTAAGTATGCAACACCAGGCAAACCTTGTCAATATACATTTCTAAATGATTTAAAGTTTGCGGCATAATTAACCTCCTCAGAAGTTGAGCAAATAAGTTCCCCTACTCTGTGAAAAAGCTTTCTAACAGCCCCCATTTGAATTGACACATAGAAGTATTTAAGAAGTATATTCCTAAATATCATCTTTTTATAACAAAAAAAACAAAAAAAGACCATCTTTAAGATATTTTTAAGTTTGTGCCATTTCAGGGTTACATTCCCAGCACAGTTTGTGGTTTATACTCTATCAGCTTACATAACTGCTGAATTTTGTTTACTTAGAACTATGCTATACTGGTGAGGAAAAAAAAAAAAAAGAAAAAAAAGAAAAAAAAGTTGCTTTTTTTTTAAAAAAAAAGCATAATGATTGAAGAACCAGCAAGAAATTGCCTAGCTCCTTCCCTTGTTCTGAAGCCAAATGATATGCGACTAGCCTATCCCCTAACAGATGCCTGTCTAGATTTATTTTTGCAGTTACAGAGGTTTCATCTGACGCACCTCTGATAGGTACAAAGCCCATTTATCACCATTTTCAGAATACAGACTACATTCTTCACATACAATATGAGCTTTTCCCAGTTGGGATATCTGTTCTTCCTGAACAAATTTTGCCATTCAGTGGTAACAATCCAGTCCTGAAATTTATTCTGAGCTTGCAATATCAACAACGTCTTAGCCCTGCTCTAGTTCTCCATGTTAAGTTTTGGACTTTCTGTTGATTTCTACTAAACTCCAGTTCTTAGTACATTGAGAACAAAGAAGTTTGGAGAGACAGAATCAAATGCCTCATGCAGATTTATAAAGGCAAGAGTTTAAGCTCTTTGAATATGGGAAAGTAAACCAAAGGGAACTGACAGCTATCCCAAAGTATGAGAGCACTGAGAATTCACTTAAACGGACTTTGTTTCTCACTCCTTATTTTGGCAGAAAGATCATTCTAGCTCTCAGCCTACACTGTCATTCCAATTCTGTATTTAAGCAGTTATATGTATCTCTATTAACAACACTGGATATACACACCACCAAAATATATCTACAGTTATATAGAGATGTGCTGCTAATGTACATTTTAATCAAGGAATTATAACAGTGCAGTGTTTGTGTAGCTGCTTTTATAATCCTCCTCAATTAACAATTAGAGAACTAAAGATTACTGAGAAGACCACTTACATCTGTACAGGCAAACAAACACATTCAGCATAACAAAGATAAAGACAGACACCCTAGTAGGCACCTTGCTCTGTCAGCAACATTTTCTGTAATTGTAAAAGGGAAAAAAAAAAATACAGTGCATACTCTTCCTAAGCACTAGTCTAATCCTGAACCAGTCATGCTAATAATTTTAATGAAATAAAAAAAAAGAGAGAGGGAAATATTTTCCCAAGACACCTTTGTAAAGAGAAAAATACAATAATTCATCACATCTAGGAGCAAAGCTCAGATAAGAGCAGCCTGAATTTTGTCTTTCCGTTCCTAGAAATGCTAGTATGTTTGACAGTCTAGTTTCCTGTACTTTGATTTTATTCTAGTGTAAAAGTGTACAAAAACCTAGATGACTAACAGGTGGATTATTCTACTCTCTGAAGTCCCCTTTCGCTATGAAGAGTACATACAGGCTCTATCAAGAAACAGCAGGCATCAGCTGTGCAGACTGATTTTAAGACATGTACTAGGTAAGTTCTACTGATGAACTCACTTTTCACCCTTTTTATGAAATACCATCTCTTGAGACAGACAGTCCTTTGCTAATGGATATATATTTGATTTTCTTCTGCCAGTGACAACTACAGATTAGCAAGAACACTAATATGAATAAAACAAAGGATTTTTTTTTTCTTAGTGTGTCACCCACCACAGCATTTCTTTTTAATCTCAAGAGGGCAGAATATATAAATAGATATATTTATATATCTATTTTTCTTCATGTCACTACAAGTGGAAAATGTGAATAGTTAAAGAATTCACAGCTTCAGGTAAAATGACATCAATCTTACAGAGTTTGACACTACCAAACAGCCTTGGTGAGCAGGTGTGCCCTAACAAATCACTCTGCTTCTGTACCAAAGCCAGCTCCCAACTCACAGCTGGCTGTGAGCCATTAAAGAAAGAGAGAGAGCAAGAGGAAAAAAAAGAGAGAGAAACAAACAAAAAACCACTTACTAGCAACTACACAGAGTTTCTGCTTCATGTTACTATTTAGCAACAATGATCTTCAGGAATTGCATTATGAAATACACCTGCATGTACGAAAAAACATCTAACATAGCAAACATGAGGAATATGTTCAGAAAAGATGTTTCCATAAATATCAGCCCCACCTACATCTTTCAAGAAAAGAGAACTAGAAACGTGATTTCCTTTTTAATTCTGATGTCTTTTGATATTTCCAATCCATTTTTTATGTCACAGTTATAGCACCATTATCATGCGCATCACATGACAGAGACCAAATTACTGTTTTTCTCCAGCTACACTATAATTTGAGAAAGCAGTCCATCTTCACTAACTCCATGATAAATCACCTTGCAGTGTCATCTTCCATGAGGGACAACTGTTTTGAACTTGGACAAGCTACAACTAAGCCACATGTCAAAATTTCATAGCTGAAGTTATAAAAAGTTTCCTTTTAAAAGAGCTATTATGACTTCTGTTCTTCAGAGCCTTCATGTAAACAATAGGACATTTTCAAAACTGTGTGATAAAAAGTCAAACCCTAATCAAGACACTACGTTACCTTTGCTTTTCTACTGCTTACTGGCATATGGAAGATGCCACTGTATCTCTCTCAGTCTCTTCAAAGTTGGTGTTTTGATATCAGAGTTTACATTTTCATTGAGCAGTAGTGAAACAAATGGGAACAGGCACCAAACACTCAGAAACTCAGCATGGGCTTGGCAGCCAACTGCGATTTCTTCTTCCTACCAAATCTTCATTAACTAAATGCCGAACCACGAGAAATTCTGGCACAAAAGAAGTGTATGAACCACAGATGTGGGCAGACAATGGATTTTCAGGAAGAAAAACAAAGAAAAAAGGTAGCTACCCAGGGTCGGATACGTATCTAACGTAGAGTTCTCTGATGCTTGTCTAATTCTGCATCTGTCAGCAGAAACACATAAGTCAAAACTGCTCCATACAATCTTACTGTAGAATTTCCACTATTTTTGAATCTTTAGTCCATTTCTGAGCTGTAATCCTTCTAAGTATTTGTATCGCTTTCATTATCATGGGATTCAACGTTTTGGCACCTCATTCCAATGCCAACAGATGTAATTGTTTCTCCCACATTAGAGAAAATCTGTTCCTTAGAGAACCATTTATTTTTGTGGTTTGATGATAGCTAGAACTTTGACTGCACGTTGCATCTTCAAGCTACATGTCTGTGTCTCACAAAGTGGAATACGTTTAACACTTCAATCATTTTGTTGTAGCTCCTTGTTGAACTGGATTGCTGTTCCACAGCAAGTCTTTCTGTACTTCCTACCTGAGGCCAAGGTTGTTCCTTTGGAAGGACTGACTACCCTGGAGCCAGCAACAAGACACCTTCCTAAGGTGCACAGCATTAAAAGAACAAACCCTCCTCTTGTTCTGAAATTACAGAAGACGAGGTTATTGTGTGAACTAACCTAAAAGGCTTATTTGAAAGTATGTTTTATCTCATGTCTAGGCTTAGTGTTTTCCTGTTCTCTAATAGCATCTGTCCCCGTCTTTTTGTTCGTTGCCCTATCCCTTCTCAAAGCCATAATTAATCTCTGTATGTCAGTGATGATATTGGCATAGATCTCTGGAGGAATATCTATTTGCCAGTAGGCAATGAACTTACTACTCAAGTCAAGCTACAATAACTATAATTTTTGAGTTGCATAATATACATTACCACACAAACTCACAGAAAGATACTAACAAGCAAAACTTCAAGTTTTAAAGTTAAGTTACTTCTACAGTTGGCCCTCAATACATGGAAGAGCCTTCTGGGTTGTAAATTTACTGATACACAAGATGCAGACATATCCAAACTGGCTTAGTACTGGTCTGAAAGCAGAGTCCTGCCTCTGTTGTTGGTACCTCAGGAACCACATCATAGTACCCCCCTTACCATCATCATTTTCCTGCCACATTCTCCTGCTACATGTCAGAATTAGATAAAGGAGAAACAAAAGGTAACGCATACTGTGTTTGCTATCTCTGCATCACCTGAGTAAGATGAAATTTACTAAATCTCAAAACTACATATCAAGAATTAGTAATGACTCCAGGGTTTGTTTTGTTTCTCTGTCTCAAACAGTACCTCCTGAATATTCTCCAGTATTTATATTTGAATAAAGTTTATACTTCACAGAGCTCCTTAACACAAAGAAAAAAATACGGAAGAACAAATGAAAGACAATAAAAAACCTCACCTTGGGGTAGTAATTCCCTAAACAATCTAAGTTTTAGCAGTTGCTTATATGTCCCCTTTATGCAGCCCCACAAGGTATGAACTAGGACATTTGTTGCTACAGCAAAGGGATTTTCCAGTATTCTTAATTAACCAATTATTTTGTTAAATACTTCAAATAGATTTGCTAATATGCTAGAATATTGTTAAAACTATATAAAAACAAATGAAATTTTCCAATAGAGCTCCCAAAAATAGTAAGTAATGCCTAATTTTATTTGGTTTACAGATAAAATACGGCCAAAGTTTTGAGACAAGCATTGGAAGGGGTTTTCAGAATCAAATAATCAATAATGGCACTGTTCCCCTTTTTTTCTCACATCATTAACTTTTTTAAACAGTAATTGAAACTGTGTTATATACAGTGAACTGGAAATAAAGCAGTGTTTTTTTTGTTTTGGTTTTGTTTGTTTTGTTTTTATAACTTCAAATACACATTTTTTGAAATATCTACTGTAAAAACAAGAGATCTTAAAAAGGGTTCCATAAAGTTGCAGGATTGCAGTAAAATAGGTTTATCAGTCTGGAAAGCAAGTCACTTCCACTGGCAGCCTGAGATAAGCCATTCCAGTGCACAAAAAGCTTAAAAACCACAGGAGTTTCAGACCATTGAGCACCAATTGATTTTAGATTGAAATTATTGCAGATGTTTTGAACAACACAATCTCTTCCTCAGGGTGACCCAGTTTCAGGTGAAGGTTGTCTGTAAATTACTTCCAGAATATTCTCAGGCATGGCACACAATTTATTTCAACCAAAATAGCAGAAGTCCTGGTTGGACACAGGTGACAAAAAGCATAAGCAGCCAACACTTCTTACACAGAAACAGACTCAGGTCAGAAAGAGAAGGCATAAGTCTACGATAATAATATATTCAAAGAATTTACTGTAAGTCTTAGCTAGATCAATAACATTCAACTTTTAAGTCACACTAGGATTGTCTTCCATCCTCATTCTTTTCTCCCTTAGCAGTCAGTTTATGATATGCTTTGGATTAATCTCACAATATTCAATTTTTCCACTGCTGACATCCAAAATATTACAGACATCACAAACATTAAAAAAACCCAGATATGTATTATGAGAACTAATGTGTTCTTATGCATGACCTCAGCATAAAGTACTTCAACTGTCAGTAAATCAGCTGGTTCAAGATACATTGAAATATATAATTTAGAAGCACTCAAGGAAAAAAAAATAGGGATAAATTACCTTAGGCAAGAAAATAAGCTAAATATTAGTGAATCTACATTTAACTACGATATACAGCTAATAGATGGGGCAGGAAAGAATGAGGAGAGACAAACTTTTAGTTTAGCACTCACCTTCAGACCATCTGAAAATATCCAGTTAAATTTAATAAGAGCATCTGAAATGACTAAGCATATAGACTGAAAATGAAAAAAAACTATACCATAAGGAATGACCTAATTAAATTTCTTATGAACTGACAAACACAGTAGCAATTGTATAGTACATACTAAACTGAAAGGTAGTAGAAAAGCAAAATTTTGAAATCTGGACAAATGTTGAAGGGTATACAGCGAGAGAATTTGTTACAATACTACTTAGAGAAATCACAGAGCTTCATCTGTGAGAACTTGTTGAACTTCTGCGAGATTGATTTATGTAACCGTGAACTTAGCTTCAGTCTTCTTCCTGCCATATGCTAGACTACTACTAACTTCTGCAAACTCTGCAGTTGTGGAGACTGCCACAATAAACAAGACCTTTTAAGCTTAAATGCTATTCCAAACTTGATTCTGCAATTCAGTTCTGAAAAAGAATGACGTCTGTTTAAAGGAATTATGAATTACCGAATTGCATACAGAGCCCACCAAATTTATAATTAGCCCAGGAATTTCCCAAAAGTTAAAGTTCTCTTAAGAAAGGCCACACAATTAAAACAGTGTCACCTCTTAAAGACCTATATTATGTTAGTAAGATCCTGGGTTGGAGAGAGATAATTTACACAAGAACATAAGTATGTTCTGTGTGCAGCAGCCTTCCAATTCCAATTCATGTGTTATGTAAGTATCAGTCCATCACAAATGAAAACGCATCTTTCAGTTGACATGGCTTACTCATTTCAAATGCATTCTGCTGTCACACTAGAAACTTCCTCAGAAAGCAGACCCAAACTTGATGGTTAACTGCATTTTTTTTTTTTTTAAAGATGCAACACTTGTCTGTAAAGATTGGTCAACCACCTCCCACTGAACAAGACGACAGAACTTCTGCACAACAATCATGCAGCCTCCGATCTGATTTTGAAGATTCTTCTGAAAGCTCTATGTTTCAAATCAAAACTGATTTAACACATAGCAATTCCAAAGGCTTCTGTAGTGCTTTCCCTAATACTTCTACATTAATTGCTTCCACAGCAAAAGTTTAATTATTTTTGAAAGGAAAACAGGCTAGTACCAGCATCAAAGTAGAAAAGTACTGTTCAGAACAGCATTAATTTTTTTTTCACTAAGAATTCCCTTTCAACTGCATTGTTTCTGTATGTGGCATGTCTACAAACAGTCACTTATGAATTATTCACAATCATTCTAAATTTCACAAGTACTCCAACCTTCACCTGGAAATAATAACAAGCTCACCGAGTTCTTGCTTATGACAGCAAAAAGACTTCTACTAACTTCATAAAGCTCTAGTTAAGACCTTCACACTCTGACAGTGAGTTTGTCTAAACCTACCATGATTTCAAGACATATGTAAGATTTGTAGTGTATATTCACATGTAAGCACACACTTTTTTCAGCAACTCACTGGGGAAGACAGAGAAGGAGGGAAGAAATAGTTTCTTCTGTACCTGGCAAGTCTGAAAATAGGAGAATGCATTCATTGAATCCATTAGCCAGAAGACGATCCCTCAGCTGTTGAAGTATTGCAACTCCAATACAGAACGGGAAGGAGGAATTTCCAAGCAGTAATGTATCCCACAAGTGAAAAATTTTGTGTAAAGGAAAGACATCTGCATGACGAACAAGCACAATAAAAAAAAAAAAGCTGTAAGCATGTAAGCTGGTAAAAACAAATACACACACTCACAGTCTTAAGGAGTTGCCTATATACTTTTGTCCTCTCCCATCTTAGGGTTATTTTTTTCACTTGGGAGCAAAAAGGACTCAACCTTTTTAGAAACAGGTTTGTCTTCATATACAGTTTTATTATTAAATACTTAGAAACGTGCAGGTCTTCATATTTCAAACAACACAGAATCAGGAATTTTATTTTTCCTTTGGTATAGTGCAGTTACGCATTAGGACATGTGTATCAGTTTTTCCAATAGTACAAAGACATTAATGAGTTCATCAATACGCTCAACTACTTAAAATTAGAAAGTGAGCAGAATAGAGCAAAAATTGGTAGAACAAAGGAAAGACAAGAAGAAAGGCCTGTTAAACACAGCAACATTTAAAATATAAAGCTGCAGGTGTCTCTCCTAAAATAAGCTATCCTCCAACTAAATAGTTCTAACATTTTATTGCAATTCATTACCAAGGAAACCATCTCCTTGGTTTTCCAAAGGTGGTGATTCTCATAGAAGTTTTAGAAGAATGGAAAAGTGCAAGAACTAGTGCTTTACAGTCAAGATCTTTAGAAAGTGCAGTCAAGAATCGCACATTAAATTCTTTGATATTTCACCACAGAAATATTCACCAGCTCTTTCCAACCTGCTACTTTCTTTTTTTTTTAATTCAAACTCTGCCAGTGTTGACATGACATGAAAAAAATCACAGAGATATTTGAGGAAAGGAGATTTTTAATTGCTTTTTAGACTGCCCTCTTTCCTTAAAAGCTCAAAATATTCTAAAGCTCTTTTTGTTCCTAACATAAATGCACAAATACCACAGTAAAATAGTCCCAGTAGAATAACAATGTGTCACAGTGCAATAAAAATTCTTGGTTTGTCTTCAAAAATAAAGTTACTCTCTTTGTTACATTATTTGGGTGAGGGCAGGGGAAAGTGGTGAGGTTTGGCTTTTTTTTTTTAACTATTAATATATTTTTCCAGTAGATAGCAGCTTCCTTTGCACACTCCCTAAATACTGCATGTGTAAAATAATCCAGTTCAAATGTAACATTATACATTCTTTAAAAAATAAGAAAACACTAATTTTTGTCAAAACAGTGCAGAAAGTATGTGACAGGCATTGTTGAGACAAACCACAGCACACATCCTTGCAGATTACAAGCGACCTAGTAAATTATAGACACATCACACCAATTAGGAAGGCTTTAGCTGAAAAAGTGAGAAAAATCATGTTTAAGAAATATAAGAACACTTAATTAGAGAAAGAGAATGCATACTCACGTGTAAACATTGTAAGAAACCAAGGAATAGCATAAAGCTGCAAAAGAAGGGGGGAAGAGAAAAAGATAATGTTTTAAGAACTAAAGCTGTTTGTAACAATTGTCTACTACATTAAAAATTGCCTAGCTTGGCATGAATGTATTTAAAATGGGAAATAAGTGCAGCTGCAGAACCACTATCACACAATATTTAGCCCCTCAGAGAAGCTTTTTCCTTCCCCAGGCCCCCAGTTCTCATCTCTTTCAAAGTTTCTGATACTGTATTCAAAACAATAACAAAAACAACCACCACCCTCACTAGGCTTATGTTCACAAAAAATAACCCCCAAAGTCTTAAAGAATGCAAAAACCCACTCTATTAAATTGCCACAGGACTCACTTTACACATATATATACACTGCTAAGTGAAAATTAGTGAAGGATGTCTGAGCACACATAAAACAACTTGATTCAATATATGTTTTTGACTGTGGAAAAAAACCTGATTTTACATAAATAATTAAAAGTGCAAACAGAAAAATTAACCGTATTTACCTTCTTCTCCTATATTCGTATTAATTAAAATGTATACTTCTCAGTGAAAGGCAAGATGAATGGTTTCATTCTCAAAAGCATATAGTATCAGTTACTAACACCTTTAACTTTTATGTTGTTCTACCGTGACCTTTAAAGGCAGGTGTCATCTGAAGAATTTGAAGCTGCTTCAGTACTTATGCTACTATCAGACTGTCTTAAGAACTTGTCCTGCTGCAATGGCTACAGAAAACCTTTAGTTTCTGCGAACTTTCATACTCATGACATCATAGACAGAAAATTCCATATGCATTAGAAGAGCTAAGCATTTATGACGCCTTAAGAGTTTCATAATTTTCAATGAAGTATTTAGCATGTTGAAGGCAAAAGAATCTGTTTTCTTGAAACATCAAACCACACAAAGTCCCCACAAATTAGGAATGCAAGAGCGAGACGATCATTGTTAAATTTTACTCAGTTGCATAGCTCGTGCTCTGTTTTCCACTTCTGAATTACAGTTAGACATAAAGCTTAATATATTACTTTTTAGCTCATAAAAAGTGCAAATTAGTCCTCCTATTAAGCTTTCCCTGGAAGTAAGCAAATGAGAAGCAGAAAGCACAATCAGTATTATGTTAATAAATTATTACTTATTCCATAAACTCTTAACAGGGTTACGGCACTACTAAATGATGCACACATTTGCTGAAAAGGTCTTTAGCACAGCGCTCTCTAAATTTTATTCCTATGCCTTCATCTGAGCATCTGAACCACACTGTCCATAAAACTAAAAAAGCTGCGAGGACCAAACTGTTCACCACTTCCAATATTCAGGAGGTTTTTACAAAGCTTGGCCTCCAACTCACCAATTGATTTCCAGGGTTCAAAAACCAAATCCATTTCTATCACCATTTTCATCTTCTAACACACTCATACTATTTCTTTCGGTATATCTTTCTCACGCCTTCAATAGATGGCTCTCTACTGAATAACAACACACGCTGCCCCCTGAAATATCCCCTGCAGCGGTTGTGATCGGCTAATACCTATTTACCTGCTTGCTTGTATGCAATATCTCGCATTCCATGCAGCAGGAAAACAAGTATTCCTAACAGCCTGAGGTGTCTCTTTGCTTGCAGGTTCATATTATGCGGATGTCATTTTGAACTACATTACTTCCTTGGTATTTAAAAGCAATTATTTTCTCCTTTTCATATATTGGATTAAAATGTTTTACCAAAGCAGATCCACACTTTCTCCTAATTTCACAAACACCTCTATCTTGTATGTATCTACATAGAAATATATAAGAAAAAGCACACAATTTAAACATTAGACAGATTATTAAAAGGTAACCATAAGGCAAAGTACCACTTTGCTCTAAACCATCCTTGACAAATGTATCAACAGTGACATTGAAAAGTAGGCCAAACTATTTAAGTAGAAGGTATTAGGCAAGTTTTTATTGAAGGGATGTTTCCCTCCGATTTTCATAAAGACAATGTTTTAAGACAAGGTGGTCTCAGTACACTTGAAGAGGTTATAATTACTACTAATAAGCAGGCAAAGAAAAGCCACAGTACTGGTGCTGGTATTCCATCATGCAAGTCAAATCAAAAACACAGGCAAAAAGAACTCCACTGACTTGAAGTCCTCAACAAAATAAGCTACCAAATTCTTTTGAATTGCGGCACTTTTAACATATTATTAGTAAATACTGCCCTCTAGCCATCACGGGTTGGAATAGCATTGTGCCATACTCCTGTACTAACAAGCCGCTGTTAAAAAGCTGTTCAACCCTTCACTACAAAACCCTGAAACAAAATGGGGTTATGGTTTTTGTTGACACTTAACTCTCCATAGCTGGGAAGCATACCTAATGTTTAATCAAAGTAGCGTTTGAACTGCTGGACAGCCTGAGAATGTCACATTAAAATAAGAGCCTGTAAAACCTATACTTCATTTTTTTAGAGTGAGCTTGAGTTCAGCAACGCCATATTTATCATTTTGCTTTGCAAGTAAAATACAAGGACCTGGATGTCCATTTCTTACACATGAAGAACACAGCAGCTCCCTAACATCAGATTCCATTCAAACAATCTGAATAAATCCACAGGTTTTTTTTAGTTACAATTCAAATCTCTTGTCTTTAGACTTGGTTTCATTCTCTATCTTTCCACTATCCCTAGCTAAAGCTTCCTGTCCAATAGTGCTCTGCTATGACAAATTCTGCTTAGTACCTGAGCTTGGAGTTGCAGTTCATTGTTTTTCAACAAGGTGAAGATGTTTACTTGTCCATAGTTAGATGGGCATATTTTGAGAGGAATGCATCTCCTACCAGACCTTCAAAGCTCTTAGAGATATTGGTTCAAATCTTGATGAAAGCCTTTTCCATGGGGATTTTGTTATTGGCCTGTCATTACTGTCTGGATTGTTTCATTATTTGACTGTTCCTCCAGAAGATGAGAGCTTTACAACACTTGTGTCTACAGAAGACTGAAATTTCAGTTGTAAAGACAACAGTTTTAAAGAAATTTAGGCTCGGAGAATTTTGATTCTAAAATTATTTTAGAAGGAATAGTGAGGTGAAAATGAATGTTAAAGTTTGCTGATAGAGATGGTAGGGAGTATTAGAAGCCACACACAAGTGTCTTGCTCTGTGAAAAGTCTAAGAATAAAGTGGCTGTCCTGTACGATCCAGGTGCACCATATGAACATCATAAGACAGCCACAGTGAAGCTATGCACCCGGTTGGAGGATAATGAAAATGAATTATTTAAAATTGAAGGTTTGAGCTTTCAAAACATCAAAAATTCCAGCATACTTCACAAGTTCTTGTTTGTTATGCATGTATATAATACTTACATTTACCAAAAACCTCTCAGAAAATTCAAAAATCTCCTGCACACCTCATAGAATTACAAAGCTGAGATCAAGGTTAAATACCTACAGTTCTAAAGCGAACAAACATAACAGGAGTAATCATTATACCTGCAATCTTTTATAGAAGAATCCTCACCTGACCATCTGTCATTCAATGCAGTGTGTTATTTTAAACTGGTAAACTGTCATGTCTTCACGATTATAAAAATAATTTATAGATGGATAACAAAAGAACCCTATGCTACAGCATGTATTTCACACTATGTTCAGTGTTCAAGACTTTCCAGTGTTGGAGCTTTTCCTTCTCAAAGCTGAAGTCACACTTAACAGGAATACAGGAACTACCACAATGAATGTCAACACGGGCAAGTATTCTACCTCCAACAGCGAGTAGCTCATTTGCTTCAGGAGAACATGCTAAAACCCCTCTGATGGACAGCTGTAATATAGTTTCTCTGCCATGCCAACCTCTTTCTACACACTTTAGGCAGGCACTAGCTTAAATGACAACAGAAAGAATTCAGAAAAGATCATATATTTCTTTCCTGATTGATTCCCCTTCTCCTAAGCAACAAAATGTCAAGGCCCTGCTTTCTTTCTTAAAAGCACTTGAAAGAAGGATTTGTTTGTATTTTTAATTTACATTTCTTATTTTTGTACATATTGTTAGGAGGTCCACCATTTTTAAGTGATCTCGGATTGACCAAAAGGAGCTTTGAAGTGAGTATCACTCTCGTTACATATCTCTGACTTTACTTGTGGCTGTGGCTAGGCCCAAACCATCATGTCAAAGGAGAATAAAACAAAACCTTGTTAAAAAAAAAAAGAAAAAAAAAAAAAGACGACAAAAAAGAAAAAAAAAAAATTACAATACTATACTCAGCATTCCAGTAACTTTTTCTGTGTATGTACTTTAGCTGTACCATAGCTCATAGTCAGTACGAGATGGCAAAACCAAAGATAACCAGTTTTTTTCTTTTTTTTTCTCTATGAAGTTGCTGTTTATTTTTTCTTTTTTTTTGGCCTCTTTGATGTATGTGTGAAACAACGTTGTCCAACAATAAACCAGAATTATATTTTGCCGAGTTGTCCACAAGGCTGCCCCCCAACTTCTGCTTTTTGTTTTAATTTTCATTTGACAAGAAAAAATTTTTTGCTCTCTACAGCTTCCTGAGGAGGGGAAGAGGAGAGGGAGGTGTTGATCTCTTCTCCCTGGTATCCAGTGAAAGGACACGAAGGAATGGTTCA
>Ga0181612_112191_pt1 | contig 21167 bp, 18 predicted proteins | sample HoacroProtozoa21_FD_119630 | JGI IMG/M metagenome (GOLD analysis project Ga0181612, IMG submission 119630) | Hoatzin crop microbial communities from Cojedes, Venezuel. Combined Assembly of Gp0051906, Gp0051904, Gp0051908
GACGGCGCTGTCGGTGCACATGAGCAACGCCGTTAACCCGCAGATTACCAAGAGCTACGCCCGCGGCGAACAAGACTACTGCATCGACTTGACGATGCGCACGAGCCGCTACGCCTTCTACCTGGTGTTGCTGCTGTCGATACCGGCGTTGGTCGAGACGCGCTTCCTGCTGTCGCTGTGGCTCGACAAAGTGCCCGCTTACGCCGTGAGTTTCACCCGATTGTTTATCCTCTTCCCGCTGCTGAACAGTCTCTCGTGCCACATCGGCGTGGTCATTGGTGCCACGGGACGCATCCGCAACTATCAGCTCGTGATTGGCGGCTTGGTGCTACTCAACGTGCCCATCTCGTGGATTTGCCTCAGTCAGGGGCTTCCACCCGAGTGCGTGCCTGCCACATCGGCACTGATAGCCGCCTTGTGCCTGGGCGCACGGCTCTACATGCTCCACCGCGAAACAGGGACCCCCATGCGACCCTTTGTCACCCAGGTCTACCTGCACGCCGCCATCGTGGGCGGCATCGCGCTGGCTGTCGCCGTGGCATTGCACTATGCGCTGCCCAGCACCTCGTGGCGAGGACCGGTGGTGGCTTGCATCACAGTGATGACCACGGCAGCGATTGTGTGGTGGGGAGGATGCTCGCGCAGTGAGCGACAAGGGCTACTCAGTGCCATCAAGCACCCGAAAGCCACACATTGAGTCCCAGAAAACACACATTGAGTTCCGTTTACTTTTAACGCTACCCTCTCTCGCACACCTTCACAAGAGAACGCATGAAAACTTACCTTGTATCGGTAGTTATCCCACTATATAATGCCGCATCGACGCTCAATCGCTGCGTCGATAGCCTCATGACACAGACCCTCGAAAGCATCGAGTACATCTTTGTCGACGATTGCAGCACCGACGACACCGTGCGCGTGCTGCAGGAGGCGCTTGCGCGCTACCCCCAGCGTCAGAGCGACGTGCAGATTCTTACCTCGCCCGAGCACCAAGGCACCCTGGCAGCACGATTGCGCGGCATGCAAGCCGCTCAGGGCGAATTCATTACGCAATGCGACGGCGACGACTATGTGGAGCCTGGGGCCTACGCAACGGCCTACGGCGCGGCACAAGTGCGCAACGCCGACATCGTGATTTTCAACTACTACCTCGAGCGCGGCAAGCAGCGCACGGTGGTCAACCGCGTCCTCCCCTACTCCACTGGTAACGAGGTGATTGCAACCGGCTACCTGACGCTAATCGAGTGGGGCGTGGTGCTGATGATGATGCGCAACGACCGTGAGGCGATTGCCCGCATCCGTCCCATCGCCAGCCGCCAAATCACCATGTGGGAAGACGTCTACCTGTGCATGCACTTGTTCCGTGGTGCACAGCAAGTGAGCTACATCGACGAGCCACTCTACCACTACGACGTGAGCCGCAAGCGCCGCATCCTGCCCATCGAAGCCATGCACGACTGCATCGCTGTAGCCAGCGAGGTGTCGACCTTGCTGGCCGACGACCCAGCCATGGACATCGAGCGTCATTGGCTGGAATTTGTCGCAAAAGAGCAATTGCTCGTTCACGGCACCATCGCGCAATGGCGTGCCACCTTCCCCGAGTGCCACCGCTACATCGGGCAATTCAAGGGGCTGAACACACGCCAACGCATCGTCTATAGCTGCCTGGCGCACGGCTTCACCTGGCCCTATCGCGCACAAGAGTGGGTCAAGCACAACCTGTTGCACAGGAAATAATATCGCACTTACTATCAAATTTTTACAATAAATGGACAACATCAAAATCGCAGTTGCTGGCACAGGCTACGTAGGCCTGAGTATTGCAACCCTGCTCAGCCAGCATCATCCCGTTACGGCAGTCGACATCATCCCCGAGAAGGTCGACATGGTCAACAACCGGCGTTCACCCATCGCCGACAAGGAAATCGAGGAATACCTCGCCACCAAGCCCTTGCAACTCACGGCAACCACCGACGCCCGCAAGGCCTATAGCGATGCCACCCATGTGGTGATTGCCACGCCCACCAACTATGACCCGCACAAGAACTTCTTTGACACATCGGCTGTCGAGGACGTGATTAAGCTGGTGATGGAGTGCAACCCGCAGGCGATGATGATTATCAAGAGCACCATCCCCGTGGGCTACACGGCGCACATCCGCGAGCAACTGGGCTGCCACAACCTGATGTTCTCGCCCGAATTCCTGCGCGAGAGCCGCGCCCTGCAAGATAACCTGTATCCCTCGCGCATCATCGTGGGAACCGACATGAACGACGAGGGTCTGGTGAAGGCGGCGCACGAGTTTGCCGACCTGCTCGCCGAGGGCGCCATCAAGGAAGACGTGCCCACGCTGGTGATGGGCTCGACCGAGGCCGAAGCGGTGAAGTTGTTTGCCAACACCTACTTGGCGCTGCGCGTGAGCTACTTCAACGAGCTCGACACCTACGCCGAGATGAAGGGCCTCGACTCGCGCCACATCATCGAGGGCGTGTGCCTCGACCCCCGCATCGGTGCGTTCTACAACAACCCATCGTTCGGCTACGGTGGTTACTGCCTGCCCAAGGACACCAAGCAGTTGCTGGCAAACTATGCCGATGTGCCCGAGAACTTAATCGAGGCCATCGTCGAGAGCAACCGCACGCGCAAGGACTTTGTGGCCGACCGCATCCTGAACGCCGCTGGCTACTATGACTACTACAACCGCGGCGACTACCAGGCTGGCGAGGAGCACCAGTGCATCATCGGCGTCTATCGCTTGACGATGAAGAGCAACAGCGACAACTTCCGCCAGAGCTCCATCCAGGGCGTGATGAAACGCATCAAGGCTAAGGGCGCCACCGTCATCATCTACGAGCCCACGTTGCCCGACGGCAGCACCTTCTTTGGCAGCAAGGTGGTTAACAACCTCGATGCCTTCAAGCAGCAAGCCCAGGTGATTGTGGCTAACCGCTACGACCCCAGCCTCGAGGACGTGAGCGACAAGCTCTACACCCGCGACATCTACGGCCGCGACTAGTTTTTTCTTGAGTATCAACGACATCAAACCCTTGCCCCCATGCACAAAGTCTCAATCCTCATCCCCTGCTACAACGAGGAGCAGTCGCTGCCCTTGCTGCGCGAGCGCTTGAACGCCGTGCTCGAGGGGTTGCCACAGTACCAGTGGGAAGTGATGCTGGTCAACGATGGCAGCACCGACGGCACGCTCGAGTTGATGCGTCAGCTCCACGAGCAATCGACCACGCAGGTGCAATATTGCTACATCGACCTGTCGCGCAACTTCGGCAAGGAGAATGCGCTGCTGGCAGGATTTGACCACGTGAGCGGCGACTGCCTCATCATCATGGATGCCGACTTGCAGCATCCGCCCGAGGTCATCCCCCAGATGCTCCAGCACTGGGAGGAGGGCTACGAGGACGTGTATGCCCGCCGTCGCAGCCGTGGCAAGGAGAGTTGGCTGCGCCGCCGGCTGTCGTTGCTGTTTTACAAGATATTGCAGCACTCGAGCCGCTACGACGTGCTCGAGAATGTGGGCGACTTCCGCCTGCTCGACCGGTGCTGCATCAACGCCCTGCGACAGCTGCGCGAGAACGACCGCTACACCAAGGGCATGTTCAGCTGGATAGGCTTCCGCAAGAAAGAAATCACCTTCGACCAGGGCGACCGCACGACCGGCCAGTCCTCGATGAGCTACCGGCGTCTGATTTCGCTGGCCATCGAGGGCATTGTGTCGTTTACCACGACGCCGCTGCGCATCTCGACCATTGCGGGTTTCATCATCTCGATGGTGGCGTTTATCTACATGATTTACGTGTTTATCAAGGCAGCCCTCTATGGCGACAGTGCGCAGGGATTCCCCACGCTGGCCATCCTCATCCTGTTCCTGGGTGGCATCCAGCTTATCTCGCTGGGCATCATCGGCGAGTACCTGAGCCGTGTGTTTAACGAGACCAAGCGGCGTCCGCCCTACATTGCCCGCGAAATCAACGGCAAGAAGCTGTAACGCAACTCGTTTATGTCGTCGAGTGCCAGTCACGTCACCCCCAGCGACGAGATGCTGTGGCAACAGCAGTCGCATGCCATCACGTGGATGCGGTTTCCGTTGCTCATGCTCATGGTGCTGGGACATGTGTACTGCATCCTGCCCTCGAGCCGCGTGGTCGACTGGCAGGTGATGGGCGCGGGCGACATCTATCGACTCATCTACAACGTCATCATCCACGGCATCTGCGAGCCCGCCGTGCCTGCGTTTTTCGTGCTGTCGGGCTACCTGATGTTTAAGCCGCGCGGCGAGTGGAACCTGCCGCAATGGAAGTCGCAACTGGGGCGGCGCGTCAACACGTTGCTGGTGCCCTACCTGCTGTGGAGCCTCATTGCCCTGCTGCTCATGCTGCTCATGGGCTGGATAGGTGGCCGCTGGTTGCTCGACGGGGTGACGCCCGTGAGCCTGCTGTGGGCACAGCTGTCGCACTACCTCGACGGGACGTTTATCAACTACGCTGGCCTCGAGACGGGGTTCTACTTCCCGCTCAACCGCCCGCTGTGGTTTGTGCGCGACTTGATGGTCAACTGCCTGCTGGCTCCCGTGGTGTGGTGGCTCATGCGCACGCTGCGTCACGCGTTTGTGCCCGTTGTGGGTGCCCTGCTCGTGTTCGACTTGATGCCCAACGTGCTGGGGTACTCGACCAGTAGTCTGGGATGGTGGTCGCTGGGCGGCTGGCTGGCGCTGAACCACAAGTTGCTGTTTGCCACCCTCAAGCCCCTGCGCGTGGTGGCTGCAGTGGTGACGGTGCTCACCATCGTCCCTGCCACCTGCGACATGGGCCTGCCGTCGATGGCCGTCAGCGTGCTGGGCGGATTGCTCACAGCCAGCATCATCGTCGATGTGCTCACGCTGTTTTACGCCCTTCATCAACGCGGCATCGCCCCGTGGGCGTCGCAGATGTCGAGTGCAGCATTTTTTGTCTACGCCATCCACTTGACCGCCCCCATCGCCACACTCAACCTCGCCCTCGCTCACGCAGGTGCCAGCCACAACCTCGCCGTGATGCTCGCCTGCTACGTTGCCCAGGCCGCTGTCCTCCTCCTCGTCAGCCTCGCCTGCTACTGGCTGTGCCACCGCCTCTTTCCCCGCCTCACCTCCCTCCTCACCGGCCGCCGCTAACCCTTCCCTACCGCAATGAAAGAATACATCACTATACATCAAGTGGGACCACTGCACGACTTAACCATCGAGGTTAAGCCGATGACGGTGGTGATTGGCCCCTCGTCGAGCGGAAAAAGCATCTTGATGAAGGTGCTTGCCCTGTTCCGCTACCTTTTCAAGATGGCCAACGTGCGCTCTTACCTGCACAACGCCAGCATCTCGCGCTCGCCCTTCCGCCTGCGCTTTGACCAACTGACCAAGGCCAATGGGTTGCACACCCTCTTCGGTCCCGCGAGCCAGGTGACGTATGCCGTGGAATTTGACGACGGCACGCGCTATGAAATCAAGTACCAGAACAAAAAGTTGGCCACGCTGCCCGCTATTGCCAACGCGCACCTCTCGTTCTGGAAAGAGAGCTACATCAGCGAGAGCCGCAACATGATTCCCAACTGGCTGGCGCATCCAGCGGCCAACCGCAACGCCTCGATGGGGTTCTACTTCAACGAGACGCTACACGACTTCGACCGCAGTAGCGACCGCGGCGTGCACGTTGCACTGCCCCACGTGGGGATGACCTACGACGTTCACATCGCGGGCGGCATCAAGCGCTACACCGTCACGCCCACCGATGGCCGTCACGCCACCATCACGCTCGACCAGGCTTCGTCGGGCGTACAGACGTCGGCTGCGATTCCCATCATCCTCAACTACTTTGCGCACGACTTCTCGTTCACCGATGCCTTCCGCGAGTCGGTGCTCTCCTACCTCTTTGAGGGCGGTCGCCTGCGGGACTACAAGCCCACCATCGAGTTCACCGCCCTGAGTAAGGCGCTACACGTGCACATCGAGGAGCCCGAGTTGAGCCTCGACCCCATGTCGCAATGCCGCCTCGTGGAGTGCGTGGTCGACCTGATGCACCAAGCCAGCAACAACGAGCGCAGGCTGCACGTGATGATGGCCACCCACTCGCCCTACGTGCTCACCATGCTCAACTGCCTCATCCACGCAGCCCAAGCGGGTGCAAAGCACCCCGACCAGGCAGCCGCCATCATCCCACAACAATACTGGATGGACCACACGCAAGTTGCGGCCTACAAACTCACCGACGGCCACATCGAAGACCTCGTCGACGATGAAATCCACTTCATCAAAGCCGAAGAAATCGACCACGTCTCCACCCACGTTTACGACCTCGAGGACCAACTGAGCGCCCTCGACGATTGACACCGCCCTGCATGCCCCACAAGATTACCGCATCGCCGCAATGGCCCTTCTTTGCGCGATACAATAATAATGACTACATCCTGCGTCACGACTGCAGCAAGGACATCCCCCTGCGTGAACGTGGCCACCGCGACCGAGCCGCATCGCTCTATCGCATGATGAACCCCACGGGGAAAGAAGTCGTGGTCTACAAGGTTGACCAGGGCATCATCAACGACCCCAGTCAGGCAAAATGCGACTACGGCATCTACATCGAGGACGACACGCTCTACCTGATTGAACTCAAAGGCGGCAACCTTAACCACGCACTAGAACAAATCGCAGCCACTATCGCCACCCTGCTCAAGGAACAAAAAGTCGCAGTGAGCAAACTCAACGTTAGAATCGTGCTTTCAAAAGTAAGAGTTCCTAACATGATTGAGACGCGCGAACGCAAACTTAAAAACCTGCTCAAGCGCAACTATGGCGGCGGCACCTATCAACGAGCCAGCATCTCGCTGACCGACACGATTTAATTGTTAAGGATTTTTATGATGTCCCATGGAATACCCGATTAAATATATCTTCCGCATGACCCATATCGACAATATTGGTCACATCCTGAAAGCGGGTATTGTTCATGCAACGTCTCCATTGGCTTCAAGCGACTTTAAAAGCATTGGCGATACGTCGCTTATTGCCTCGCGCAACACAACGCGGCTCGAAAATGGTAAAACAATCGGTGACTACATCCCTTTCTATTTTGGCTACCGCACGCCCATGCTGTATGTCATCCAACATGGATATAATAATGTGCCAAAACAAGAAGCGCAGGATATCATCTACATTGTTTTAAGAATCCAATCCCTCATTGATGCAGGGCTGAAGTGGGGCTTTACCGATGGACATTCTCGCAACAACCTCACTAAATTCTATGAAGGCATCGACTTGCAGCATATCAACGAAGTGCTGAAAGCCAGCGACATTTTTGAGCGGCAATGGTCTAAAAACGACGACACCGACATCAAGCGCAGAAAAGAGGCTGAATTTCTGTCCGAGACCGATGTTCCCGCTGCGCTCATTGCAGGCTATGTCGTCTATAACGAAGCGGCTAAAAATAAACTGATTACAGCGGGCATTCCCGAGGGTCAAATCGTCATTAGGCCCGACTATTACTTTTGATTATGATTGAATATATTACTGGGAATTTGCTGGAAAGTGAGGCGCAGGCGCTTGTGAACACGGTGAACACCGAGGGGGTCATGGGCAAGGGGCTTGCGTTGCAGTTTCGCGAGGCGTTTCCTAATAATTATAAGCTCTACAGGCAGGCTTGCAAAGAGGGCAAGGTGCGCATCGGGGAGATGTTTATCACACAAGATAGCAACTTGCTGAGCGGGACCCACCTCATCGTCAACTTCCCCACCAAGGGAACTTGGCGCAAGCCGTCGTCTTATAGCTACATCGAGCAGGGATTGCAGGCGTTGAAGCGCGAAATCGTGGAACGCGGCATCACATCGATAGCCATCCCACCATTAGGGTCTCACAATGGCGGTCTCGACTGGAACGTGGTGAAGCCCATGATAGTGCAAGCCCTCGAGGACCTCGACTGCCGCATCATCATCTACGAGCCCTCGGCGGCAATTCAAGAGCGCATCAATAGCGAGCGCGTGAAACTTACGCCGGCGCGGGGCATGTTGCTGTATGTGCTGTGCGGCATCGCGGGGATGGGTGAATTTATCTCGGAGTTCAATGCCGAGAAGTCGGCCTATTTCCTCGAGCGATTTGGGGCTTACGACCAATTCCGGCTTACCTTCAAGAAGGCTACTTATGGGCCTTACTCGGGACGTGTGCGCTATGTGCTGCACTACTTGAACGGGAGTTACCTAACGGGCATGCACGACATGAGTCAGCGCCCATTCGACCCACTGTGGCTCATGAAGGACACGCGCACGCTGGTCAATGAGTATCTCGACAAGCCCGAAAACGAGACCTATCGAGCTATCGCACAACGCACGCTGGCGTTTATTGAGCCCTTCTGCTCGGACTACGGGGTGGAGCTGCTGGCGACCATCGACTATATCTTGATGACAACGCCATCGCTCGCCCACTGGCGCGAGGACGACGAGGAAAAAGTCATCGACATCTTGTGTGACGAACTTGTGGCGTGGAACGAGCGCAAGCAACGCATGTTTAACGACCGCCGCAACGTGACCCTTGCGCTACGACAAGTGAAGCTACTGCCCGTGCCTACCGACGAGCCCATCGTCGACCGGCGGCTGCATTGATGAAAACCCTTGAAGGAGAAGTTATGAAGAAGATTGTGAGGGCGGCGACGGTGCCGGAGTCGCTCAATACGTTTTGTCGCGGGTTGCTGCGGGAACTGAGCGAGAAATACGAGGTGGTGGCGGTGTCGTCGCCGGGGAAGCAGCTCGATGCGATTGCCGAGCGCGAGGGCGTGCGCACCATCGCGGTGCCCATGGCGCGACACATTGCGCCACTGAGTGACCTCAAGTCGCTGTGGCAGCTGTGGCGCGTGCTGCGACGCGAGCGGCCCACCATGGTGCACTCGATGACGCCCAAGGCGGGCATGCTGTGCATGATTGCCGCGTGGATGGCACGCACACCCATCCGTGTGCACACGTTCACCGGGCTGGTGTGGCCCACGGCAACGGGCATCAAGCGCCGCATCCTCATGGCAACCGACTGGATAACGTGTGCCTGCGCCACCCATGTGGTGCCCGAGGGCGAGGGCGTGAAGCACGACCTGCAGACGCACATCACCCGCAAACCCATGCGTGTGCTGGGACACGGCAACGTGCGCGGCATCGACATGGACCACTACAAGCGCACCACAGCGCGCACGCCGCGGCAGCAGCGTAGCGACAGCGCGTTCACCTTTGTGTTTGTGGGCCGCATCGTGCGCGACAAGGGCATCAACGAGCTGGTCGAGGCGTTCGACCGGCTCAAGCAGGAGCACGCCGACGTGCGGCTGGTGCTCGTAGGCCCGCGCGAGGACAACCTGGACCCCATCACGCCAGCCACGGCGGCACGCATCGAGGCAGGCAACGGCATCGAGGCGGTGGGCTCGCAGCCCGACGTGCGGCCCTTCTACGAGGATGCCGATGCGCTGGTGTTCCCCAGCTATCGCGAGGGCTTCCCTAACGCTGTCATCGAGGCGGGCGCCATGGAACTGCCCAGCATCGTGACCGACATCAACGGGTCGCGCGAAATCGTCATCGAGGGCAAGAACGGCACCATCATCCCCTCGCACGACGCCACGGCGCTCTACCACGCCATGAAGCGCTGGGTCGAGGACCCGGCACTGGTCGACGGGATGGCTGCCCAAGCACGAGAGCTCATCGCCTCGCGCTACGAGCAAGGCTACGTGCGGCAATGCCTGCGCGATTTCTACGACGAAATTTTGTGATTTATTTGTTCGATTTGTTCGCCTGCTGGTGCCACCTGCACGCGCCACGGCGATGCGATAACCTCCTCAACTCCACCACATTTCAACAAGCAGATTTTTTTAAGACAAGTAAATAATCATGTCTGAAAACAAAAACACATCCCCCATCGTCTCAGTCATAGTTCCTGTGTACAATCAAGAGAATCGTCTCACTCGCTGTGTAGATAGTATCCTCAAACAAACGTACACCAATTTTGAGCTGATACTCATCGATGACGGCAGTAAAGATAAGTCTCTCACGATATGCAATGACTATACTACTAAAGACAACCGCATTGTGGTGTTGCATCAAGAGAACGCAGGTGTGAGTGTAGCCCGTAATCTCGGCATCGACAACGCTCGGGGCAAGTGGCTTTGTTTTGTCGATAGCGATGATTATGTGACAGAATTTTATATCCAGGACCTCTTAGAACAAGTGGAGAAGTATGGGGAAAAAGATACGATGTATGTGTCAGGAATATTAAATTGCAAAAGGAATAATAACGGCGAAATAAGCCGCAAGCCTATGCAAGTTATGAACGACAGGCTATATGTCATTGATGATAAGCTCGAACGAGTGACACATGGTCACATATTTGCAAAATTGTTTGACACGACTATAGTTAACGAAAACAATATACGATTCCCTGAAGGCATAAAGTATTTTGAAGATGAAATTTTCGTTTCGAGATATTTATTATATGTAGATAGGATATCGACAATTAGCAGGTACGACTATCTTTATGAACTCAGTGCTGCCTCTGCTACGATGCAGAAAGTATCGTATGACGATGCTATAAAAAGTTTTAAGTTAGCATTTGCCGAGAGGAAAAAATTAGTTCAGAAATATCATGTTTCGGATGAGAAAATATTTTGGAAAACAAATGCCGTATCAGAAAGTCTATCAATACTAGTTCTTAGCCTTTTCAGCCTTCCCAATAAGAAAGTTTACACGAGTTTAAAGAACATGTATGACAACTATGAGTTTATGGGTTTTCTTAAATATTATCCTATAAGAAATGTACGTTCCCGAATTTCTCGTTTCTTCCTCAGTCACCGCCTGAAATGGTGCTATGTGTTATTCAATCGACTGATTGTCATGACTGGACATGCACCTTCGGTCTAAAAAAAGACTAATAAAAAACTCAACTTTAGCACCGCTGCTGGGCGGCAAGAAAACGACAAGCATTTGGCTACGTGCCACCTTTTTTATACCTTTGCGCGATTTTTCGGAACCCGCAGGGGTCATTATCTACAATCGAGTCGCACAACAGTGAACACGACCCCACGTTTCACGAATTGATACATTATTAATATATGGGAATGATTAAAGAGTATTTTCTCAAGGTTTTGCGAGGACAATACATGAGCACCCGCCTGGTGCTGTTGCTCGACACCCTGCTATCGACGCTGGCGACGTTCATCTCGTTCATCGGGGTGAGTGCGATGCTCAACGCCTACCTGATGCCTCGCAGCGTCATCATCGTTGCCACAGCCATCTCGTTTGTGGTCTCGGCGGCGTTCATGTACCTCTTTAAGACCCACCTGGCCATCATCCGCCACATGATGCTGCGCGAGCTGGCCCGCTTCTTTGCTGCCATCGTGTGCAAGGAGGTGGTGCTGGTGGTTTACTTGCTGCTGGGCACCAAGTTGGCCCTGGTGCAATGGGCATCGGTGATTGTCATCGACTTCCTGCTCACGTTCTTTGCGCTGATGGCACTGCGCACAGCCATGCAAGTGGTCTACCGCATGCTCACCAGCAGTTCGCGCGACCGCCGCGACACCGAGCGTGTGCTGGTCTACGGCGCGGGCGACAAGGCTGCCTCGCTGGTGACCCGCTTGCAGAACTCGCCGCACTATCGCATCGTGGGCTTCGTCAAGTACAGCACCACGCACAACAACCTGAAAATCGCCGACTTGCCCGTATATTACTTCAACGACGTGAACGACATCGCCCACGTGCAACGCAAGGCTAACGCCAGCGTGCTGCTGTTTGCCCACCGCAGCGATGCCCGCGCCGAGGAAGACCGCCTGCTCAAGCACTGCAAGAAGCTGGGCTTGAAGGCGCTCTACGCCCCGTCGATTGACAGCGTGAGCGGCTCGAGCGAAACGCAAGCCGTGCGCGAGATTAACATCGAGGACCTGCTGGAGCGTCCCGAAATTACGCTGTCGATGAACGACATCATCGCCAACTTCCGCGGCAAGACGGTGCTCGTCACCGGTGCTGCCGGGTCGATTGGCTCGGAGCTGTGTCGCCAGCTCGCTGGTCTCGACGTGAAGCAGCTCATCATGTTTGACAACGCCGAGACGCCGATGCACAACCTGCGCCTCGAGTTCGAGGACCGCTACCCCGAGCTCAACTTTGTCCCCGTGATTGGCGACGTGCGCAGTCCGCAACGCCTCGAGTGGGCGTTCACCAAGTATAAGCCCCAAGTGGTGTTCCACGCGGCGGCCTACAAGCACGTGCCCCTGATGGAGGAGAACCCCTGCGAGGCAGTGCTCGCCAACGTCATCGGGTCGCGCAACGTCGCCGACAAGTGCCTCGAGCACGACGTCGAGATGATGGTGATGATTTCGACCGACAAGGCGGTCAATCCCACCAACATCATGGGCTGCACCAAGCGCATCGCCGAAATCTATGTGCAAGCCCTGGGACTCGCCATCGAGCACGGCACCATCAAGGGCAAGACACGCTTTGTGACCACCCGCTTTGGCAACGTGCTGGGCAGCAACGGCTCGGTCATTCCCCGCTTCACCGAGCAGATTGCCAAGGGCGGCCCCGTCACCGTGACCCATCCCGAAATCACCCGCTTCTTCATGACCATCCCCGAGGCGTGCAAACTCGTCATGGAAGCCGCCACCATCTCGATTGGCAACCAGATTTTCGTGTTCGACATGGGTCGTAGCGTGAAAATCGCCCACCTGGCCGAGCGCATGATACGCCTCGCCGGCTTCACCCCTGGCAAAGACATCAAAATCGAGTACACCGGCCTGCGTCCTGGCGAAAAACTCTACGAGGAAGTGCTCTCTAACGAAGAGAACACCATCCCCACCGGCCACAACCGCATCCGCATCGCCAAAGTCCGCGAACACGACTACGACTGCGCCGTCGACGCCACCAACCAGCTCGAGCAACTCGCCGTCGCCGTCTCCATCGAGCCCATGGTCCGCCTGATGAAACACCTCGTCCCCGAATTCAAGAGCAAAAACTCCCCCTTCGAACGCCTCGACACCCCCGATGGCACCAGCGAGGCCACCGCTCCCGAGCAACCCAAGGACAACCAAGAGAAAAAAACGGCGTAACGAGATTGCCACTATGTGTGTGAAATACAGCGACAAGACGATTCAGGCGGTTGCAGATGCGATGATGTGCTGCAACTGTGGGGCTTGTGCGGCAGCGTGTCCCGCCGATGCGATTGCATTTAAGCAATCGGTCATGGGGCGCATGTATGCACAAGTCGATGAGGACAAGTGCATTGGCTGTAGTTTGTGCACTAAAGTTTGTCCCTCGATTGACTTGGCTGGGATTCACAAAACACATGAGGACCGCTTTATAGGGCATATCGAAAAGGCGTTTGTGGGCAAATGCACCGATGAGGCGTGCTTTGCTAATGCGCAAAATGGTGGCACTTGCACGGCAACGCTCAACTACCTATTTGAGCAAGGACTTATCGATGGCGCCATTGTGTGCCGTGCCGACTATGGAGCGACGCCCGAGACGCGTGCCGTTGTCATCACCGACCCTGCCGACCTGCGACAATCGCAGAAGTCGTGCTACACGCCCGTTGAATTGCTAACGGCACTCAAGCAGACGAGCCAGCTACAGTCGGTGGCCGTCGTAGGGCTGCCTTGCCACATTCAAGGGGTTGAGTTGCTGATGCGCAACCACAAGTTCAAAAACATCAATTATCGCTTGGGGCTTGTGTGCGACCGGACGCTGTGTGGCGGCATTCGCGAGGTAATGCACTCGTTTGCCCCCGAGATGCAGAGCAAGCAGACCAAAATCGTGTGGCGCAAGAAGGATTTCAAGTACGCAAAGCACTACTATCCTTACGCCACCGCACCCGTTGTGATAGAAGCAGCCGATGGGGACCAACGCGTGTTGCCCAACGCCTATCGGTTTGCGCTGAAGGACTTCTTCACTGCCCCTCGTTGCCGCGTTTGCTACGACAAGTTAAACACCTTTGCCGACATCGTGTTTGGCGACCCATGGGGAATTTCGGGCACCGATGAGCGGCATGGTGAATCGCTCGTGCTAACGCGCACGGCAAAGGGCAGCCAAGTGGTTGACGAAATGATTGCCAAGCACTTAGTCACCTTGCGCGAAGTTCCCGCCACAACGGCTGCCGCAGGGCAACACATCGCAGCACGCAAGCAGCAAGTGGGCCTGTACTCCCAGGCAATCCACGCATTACCCCGTGGCATCGACACCTACTTGTATCACCAGCCGCTTGAAAAGCAATGCACGCAACAGGAGCAAACGACTTGCGAGGGCGTTGTGCTCAAATTCTTGCAGCGTGAGCAACTGAGCCAAGACCAACTCATTGCCGAGGCTCGCACGCTTGCCATCGCGTTTCACAAGCGCAAGAAGCAGCAAGAATCACTCGTTTATCGCATTTTACACCGCATTAAATCACTTGTCAAATGAAATACTATCTTTCGGGCGTCAACACCATCAACAAAGGCGCTGAGCTGATGTTGTATGCCATCTTGCAAGCGATTGAAACGCACGACAAGGATGCCGTTATCTTTACTGCACGCGATGGAACTGTCCTGTCGCGCGTCGATACATCCTTGCAACTGCGTTTCCCGCCACAAGGCAAGCTTAGCAAGTTCATGCAACGGCACCGCATTGATAACTTGTTGCGCAAGTTGAATGTTCCCATCTATGCATTTGACAAGAACAACCCGTCGACTCACATCGATTACTTCTTTGATGCCAATGGTTTCTGGGTTACCGACCAGTGGAACATCACCCAAAGCAGTGTCGAAGCCGTGAAACGACAAATCAAGCGATATCACAAGCGTGGCACACGCATCGTGTACCTGCCACAAGCGTTTGGACCGCTGGAAAAGGAAACAACGCAGCAGATGGTGCGCAACATCTACAAGTATGCCGACCTGGTGTTTCCCCGCGATGCTGTCTCGATGAATTATCTCGAGCAAGCACCTGGTTACGAAGCCAGTAAAACGCAACTCGCGCACGATTTTACATCGCTTGTCGCTGGGAAGTTTCCCGAGCAATATGAGCACCTCAAGGGTGGCGTGTGCATTATCCCTAACATGCGCATGATTGACCGCGGAGGCAGCACCCGTGCGTCCTATATCTCGTTGCTCACGCAAACTGTGGAGACTTGCAAAGCGCTGGGCTATACCCCCTATTTCCTCAACCACGAGGGGCCCAAAGACAAGCACCTCATCACTCAACTGCAAAAGCAACTACCCGAGCAAATCGATGCTGTTCTCTCGCTGAATGCGCTGGAAATCAAGGGGCTCATTGCAACGGCTCACTTGTGCATCTCCTCGCGCTACCATGGCGTGGTATCGGCCCTCAACAGCGGCGTCCCCTGCTTGTGCACCAGCTGGAGTCACAAGTACGCCGAGCTTTACAAGGACTACGAACTTCAGTGCTTAACCATTGATGAGAACAACGAAGAAGCCTCAATAGCAACCATCAGGGAATTTTTAGACAACAAACGAAACAATCAAGAGCGTGAGCACCTCCAGCAAGTGCTGCCTAAAATCAAGGCCCAAACGACAAGCATGTGGGACATGATTTGGGCACTGAAGTAACACGCCAGAACTTAGATTTACATGGACGCTACAGCAAGAAGTAATAACAACAGGCGCGTAGCTAAAAATACTTTTTACCTGTATTGCCGAACGGCAATCACAGTATTTATCTCGCTCTACACATCACGCATTCTGCTTGATGCACTGGGCGTAGACGATTATGGCGTGTATAACGCTGTGGGAGGCTTTGTGGGCTTCTTCCACATCATCACGCAGGCCCTGCAGAGTTCGGTGGGACGATTCCTCAACTACTCGATGGGGCGCAAGGAAGATGAAAAGCTCAAACGCATCTTCTCAACGGCATTTGCCATTCATGTGGTCTTAGCCCTTATCGTGGTGATAGTGCTCGAGACCGTGGGCGTGTGGTTCCTCAATACCCACATGACCATCCCCGATGACCGCATTTTTGCAGCAAACGTGGTGCTGCAATTGTCCACATTCTCGTTTGCCATTGGGCTGATGAACACGCCATTTGGCGCGACGACAGCAGCACACGAGCACATGGGCTTTATCGCCATCATGTCGGTTGTAGGGGCAGTGGGCAAGTTGATTATCGCCTTTTTGCTCGAGCAAAGCGGTTCCGACCGCCTCATCATGTATGCCTCGATGCTGTTTGGCTTCGGCATTATCACCTCTGCCATCAATTGCATCTATAGCTATAAAAACTTTCCCGAGACGAGCATCCGCATCAACTACGACCGCAAGACGGCCAAGGAGATGTTTAGCTTTGCGAGCTGGAGCTTCATTGGGTCCACGGCAGGTATCATTCGAGGGCAAGGCGACAATGTGCTCATTAACATGTTCTTTGGCCCCGCCATCAATGCAGCCATGGGTATTGCCACGCATGTGAGCAGCACCCTATCGAGTTTCTATGGCAGCTTCATGATGGCGCTGAATCCTCAAATCACCAAGAACTATGCCTCGGGCGAACATGAGTACATGTTTTCGTTGGTCTACACAGGGGCTCGCTTGTCGTTTTTCTTGTTGCTCTTCTTCTCGCTTCCCGTGCTATCGAGCACACACTACATTCTGAGTTTTTGGCTCACAGTAGTCCCCGAGAAGTCGGTTACCCTGGTATGGCTGATGGTGGCCTACTCGCTATTTGACACACTCACCCGCACGCTCATCACCGTGATGCTGGCAACCGGTAACATCCGCAACTACCAGATTGTGGTGGGTGGCATTTCGATGCTTGCAGTGCCGGTGGCCTACGTTTGCCTCAAATTTTTCCATACCTCGGCCGAAAGTGTCCTTGTCGTGAACCTCGTGATTTGGCATTGCTGCCTTGCGGCACGCCTCATCATGCTCAAGCGCATGATTACCTACTCGATACGCGAGTACTTGCGCAAGGTCTATTTCATGGCCCTCTATGTATTTGTAGTCGCAGCCGCCATTCCGTTCACGCTGGCTTATTTCCTGCCCGAGAATTTCGTCAACTTCCTCATTCTCACGGTTGTGAGTCTGTCAACTGCAGCGTTCTCGATCTATAAACTGGGGTGCACGCCATCGGAGCGGGAATTACTCATGAAGATTGTGAAACGACGCCTGCATGTAAAGCAAGAATAAGCATTACAACTCATTATGACTTACCACGTTACTTGTAACACCGATGACAATTACGCGCAACACTGCGCGGCCATGCTGTGCTCGCTGTTTGAGAACAATAGTGAGGCCACGTTTATCGTTCATGTGCTCACACACACGCTGTCGGCCGACAATGTCGCTCAATTGCAAGGCATCGCCTCGCGCTACCACAGCGAGATTGTCTTTCACGAGGTAGACGAGAGCCGACTGCAGGGTGTGAAATTCCGTAAGAACCGCCCTCTCACCATGGCGGCTTATTACCGCGTGTTGCTGCCCGAAATCATCAGTGACGACATCGACAAAATCCTCTATATTGACTGCGACATCATCATCTTGCGCAGAATCCTTGAGATTTACGACCTCAACCTCGAGGGCTACGCGCTAGCCGCTTGTTCCGATGCATCGCCCTACAACGCACTGCATCGTGAGCAATTAAACCTATCGCTCAACCAAAAGGCCTTTTGCTCGGGCTTCATGATTATCAACCTCAAGTACTGGCGCGAGCACAATGCCACCGAGCGACTCATCGAGTATTCCAAGCGCGACCGCAAGTGGGTGTTCCTGCACGACCAGGACTCGCTCAATTATGTGTTCCGCGGGCAGTGGTTTGAATTGCCACCTAAGTGGAATCGTGGAGTCATGTCGTTCTTAACCATCGATCCTAATGCAAGATACAGCGACCTTTATGAGAACGCCTTTACGCCCAAACTCATCCACTATGCCAGCAATTCGGCAAAGCCGTGGTATGACGTGTGGTTTCCCGAGCGCGAGCACTACATCAAGTACCTTAAGCTATCGGGGTATCAAGGTGTGAAATTCACGCCGCGCACGTTTGCGCAACGCAAGGTGGTCTATAAAGCCACTGTGCACTACTATTTGAGCAAATATGTGCGTCCCTTTGTGCCCGACATCGTTGAGATGCTCATCAAGGACATTTGCAACCTCGTGAAAGTGCCCATCAACGCCATTCGCGGAGGGAAACATTGGAAAAATTGCATGTTGAGTCGACTGCTTAGCAAGCACAATTATCATTGATAATTTCATGAGCAAGCATAAAAACAATGTTGTGCTGATTTTGACCGCCACCATTACACCTCAAGTCAATTTCATAAAAATCAGCGACAAGGGTAAACGGCGGGCAGAATACGAGAAGGCTATCTGTTGGTATCTCGAGCACACGCCTTATAAGATAGTGGTTGGTGAGAATAGCGGCTGCTATGACCTGCTCAACTGTATTCCACAAAACGAAAAATCGAGGGTGGAACTCATTTGCTATTCCGAAACAGCAAATGTCTCGACAGGGTGGAACGAAATGCAAATCATGAGACGTGTTTCCGAGCAGTCAACGTTTGTCAAAGAAGCCGATTTACTCTTTAAAATCACTGGCCGCTTGATTTTAACCAACATCATGGAGGTGCTGAGGCAACCCATCCACCACAAGGGTAGCCTCTTTGCAAGCAACATATCACGGGACCTTCAATCGACCGATACTCGATTCTATGCATTTACACCCGACTTCTATCCACAAATTCTTGAAACACAAGAACTTATCAAGGAGAAATGGGTGGAATCGGCTATCATGGAGTTTGTAAACAAGCAACTTCGCACCGACAAGAATAGTGTACTCCTTTTCAATCGGCCACTCTTTGTGTCGGGTCGCAGCGGGCATAGTGGAGGACGTTATGATGTTCCCACTTATAAAAAGCCGCTTTATTACTTGCACCGCATCAAACGCATGCTCGACTGGAAATTCCGTGTGCTTCCTTCCATTGACAAAGCCTAATTAACCATTAAATAAGACCAAATAAATTTATGATAATACGAAGTAAGGCGCCGCTGCGGTTGGGACTCGCGGGCGGTGGTAGTGATGTGTCGCCCTATAGTGATTTGTATGGGGGGCTGGTGTTGAATGCGACAATCAATCTGTATGCTTATTGTACGATTGAGGAGCGCGATGACGAGGTGATTGAGATTGACTCGATTGACACCGACTACCATGCAGAGCTGCCGTGCTCGCCGCACCTGGAGATTGATGGCAAGGCGAGTTTGATTAAGGGGGTGTATAACCGCGTGGTGCAAGACTTCGGGATTGCGGTGCGGGGGTTCACCATCACGACTTACAACGATGCGCCGGCAGGGTCGGGACTGGGAACGTCGTCGACGATGGTGGTGTGCATCCTCAAGGCGTTTGTCGAGTGGTACTCGCTGCCGCTGGGCGACTACGAGATATCGCGGTTGGCCTACGAGATAGAGCGCAAGGACTTGGGCCTCTCGGGCGGCAAGCAGGACCAGTATGCCGCCGCCTTTGGTGGGTTCAACTACATGGAGTTCTTGCCTAACGACCTGGTGATTGTGAACCCGCTGAAAATCAAGCGCTGGATTGTCGACGAACTCGAGGCGTCGATGCTGCTCTACTTCTCGGGGAAGTCGCGCAGCAGTGCCGCCATCATCGATGAGCAAAAGCGTAACACGTCGGGTGGCAACACATCTGCCATCGAGGCGATGCACCGCATCAAGCAGAGCGCCATCGACATGAAGTTGGCGCTACTCAAGGGCGACATTGCCGGCATTGCCCGCATCCTGGTCGATGCGTGGGAGGACAAAAAACGCATGGCGAGCCACATCAGCAACCCCAGCATCCAGCACGCCATGGACGTGGCACTCGAGGCGGGCGCACTGGCGGGCAAGGTATCGGGCGCTGGCGGTGGCGGCTTCATCATGTTTATCGTCGAGCCCACGCGCAAGAAAGCCGTGGAACGCGCTCTGCGCGAACTCGATGGCTTCGTGATGCCCTTCCAGTTTACCGACGGCGGTGCCCACGGCTGGCGCATCTTTTAACTGAAAATATCAACCCTGTAGAACTAACCCATCATGAGTGATTACCTCAAAACAATCAAGCAAGAAATCGAGACCTCGGCACAAGTGAAGCAACAACTGCTGGCCGATGCCACAGCGCTGGAGCGCATCGACGCTGCCGCACAAGCCTGCGTGGCAGCCTATCGCGCTGGCCACAAGACGCTGTGGGCGGGCAATGGTGGCAGTGCCGCCGACGCCCAGCACATGGCGGGCGAGATGGTGAGCCGGTTTGCCTACGACCGCCCTGGCCTGCCCTCGATGGCACTGACCACCGACACGTCGATTCTCACCGCCATAGGCAACGACTACGGCTTCGAACAGCTGTTTAAGCGCCAACTCGAGGCCAACGCGCAGGCGGGTGACGTGCTCATCGGGCTGTCGACCTCGGGCAACTCGCGCAACCTTGCCGCGTGCGCCCAGGCGTGCCGCGACCGTGGCGTGGTGAGCATCGCCCTCACGGGCGCCAACGCGTGCGCCATGGACGACTGGGACATCGTCATCAAGGTGCCCTCGACCGTGACGCCCCGCATCCAGGAGTGCCACACGCTCATTGGCCACATCTTGTGCGGCATCATCGAGCGCGAAATGTTTCCCCGTCAATGATTCAAGTCGCATGAAAGTAGTCATTATCGCTGGTGGCAAGGGAACGCGCATCGCCGCCATCAACCACGAGATTCCCAAGGGGATGATTCCCATTGGTGGCAAGCCCATCATCGAGCGCGAAATCGAGATGGCACGCGACCAGGGGTACCGCGAGTTTGTGCTCATCATTGGGCATCAAGGCGACCAAATCAGTAGCTACCTGGGCGACGGCAGCCGCTTGGGCGTGAGCATCACCTACTATCAGGAGCAACAACCGCTGGGCACGGCTGGGGCGCTGGGCTACCTGCGCGACCAGCTCACCGAGGACTTTTTTGTGTTCTATGGCGACACGGTGATGGACATCGACATGGCATCGATGCTCGAGTTTCACCGCGCCCACCAGTCGGCAGCCACCCTGCTCGTGCACCCCAACGACCACCCGTTCGACAGCGACATCATCGACCTCGACAGCGACCGCCGCGTGCGCAACTTCCTCATCAAGCCGCACCCCGCGGGCATGGTCTATCACAACATTGTGAACGCGTCGCTGTTTATCTTCTC